>OLSC01000278.1_pt1 | contig 65646 bp, 62 predicted proteins | sample 1672881 | NCBI WGS metagenome assembly OLSC01 (sample SAMEA3136733, study PRJEB25190) | human gut metagenome | biome: human gut; feature: human-associated habitat; material: faeces | place: Austria | collected 2013 | reverse complement strand
CCCCTTACAGGGGGCATTCTCAAAAGCCACCTTCTCAGAAGGTGGTCTTTTACTGGTAATCGCTGATGCCATATGATGCAGTGATTCTGTAAACGCTCTGCATTTATTAGCGAGGAGCACTCGTTGATTGGCCGGAAAGCAGTGAGCCCGAAATGTCATTATTCGTATCGCTCATACACAATCATGACTTTCTTAATTGTACTGGTTTTTAGGCCGCATATAAAAAGGCCGGAATAATCCGACCTGAGATTTTATTTCTGATCTGCTGCGGGTCCACAGCCGCCTATCATCTTGGAAATAGAAATTGCAGGATGAAGGAGATAGTCATAACTGCATGTTTTATTTTTGTTTTCAATGTGGCCGGTGCAGGCAGTGAGCGACGTGAGAACTGCCGCTAATGCAGCGAACCTGAGCATGTTTTTCATAAGATAATCCCTGTTGTATGATATATAATATATTTGACTTTCCATTGCTAATAAGAAACGGCTTTTGAGTCATTTCTTATTTTTTGATTTAATAGGATTTTATTTTGGGTGTCAAATTTTCAAGGATTAAATTAACTTAATTCCTTTTTAAATATTATGGAATATATTTGCGGCAAGATTATGTTGAAAGAAAATAAGGCCCAATATTAATGGTAATAGTGGGCCAGAAAGATTAGTGATTTGAGAACCAGTTCAGCTTGTCGCGCAGGCCGACAACGCGACCGACAATAATCAACGCGGGGCTGGCCATTTGCTTCGCCAGAATATCCAGCTGTTCTAACGTACCGGTGACCACTTTCTGGGTTATCGCCGTGCCGTTCTCAACGATGGCAGCGGGCATATCCGCCGCCATGCCGTGGGCAATCAGTTTTTCCCGGATCGCCGGAGCCTGGTTCAGGCCCATGTAGAACACCAGGGTCTGTTTCTCTACCGCCAGGTTTTCCCAGTCCAGTTCGCCGCCGGTCTTAAGGTGGCCGGTGACCAGGCGCACGCCCTGGGCAAAATCCCGGTGAGTCAGGGGGATGCCGGAGTAGGCGGAACAGCCAGAGGCCGCGGTAATTCCCGGTACTACCGAGAAAGGAATACCCGCATGACACAAAGTTTCCAGCTCTTCGCCGCCGCGACCAAAGATAAACGGATCGCCACCTTTCAGGCGAACAACGCGTTTTCCACCCTGGGCTTCGCGCAGCAGAATCTGGTTAATCTCTTCCTGCGGTACGCAGTGGTAGCCCGAGCGTTTTCCCACGAAGACCCGATCGGCATCGCGGCGCACCAGATTCATGATGTCGTCGGAGACCAGGCGGTCATAAACCACTACATCGGCCTGCTGTATTTGCTGAAGGCCTTTGAGGGTCAGCAGTCCGGCGTCGCCAGGACCTGCGCCTACCAGCACTACTTCGCCGCGATGATCCAGCGGCTCGGTCAGCAGCTGCTCCGTAGCGTCCGCGACGGCCTGGCGGTCCTCGTTGGCCAGCGACTGCGCCAGCCTGTCGTTAACAAACAGCTTCTCCCAGAAGCGTCGGCGCTCGCCGACGGTGGCAAACTGCTTCTTCACCCTTGAACGCAGCTGACCTGCATAGTGGGCCAGCTGGCCTAAATGTAATGGCAGAACCGACTCCAGCTTTTCGCGCAGCAGGCGCGCCAGCACCGGCGAGGTGCCGCCGGAAGAGACGGCAACCATCAGCGGTGAACGGTCGATAATCGACGGCATAATAAAGCTGGCTTGCTGAGGCGCATCGACCACGTTGCAAAATATTCGCCTTTCTTCCGCTGATTCGCTGACCTGTTGATTAACCGCTTCGTTATCGGTAGCAGCGATGGCCAGCCAGCAGTTATCCAGCAGCGCAGGATTAAACTCGCCCTGGACCAGGGTTAGCATGTTTGCATCGGCCCATACCTGGAATTGCGGCACAAAATCCAGGGCATTAACCGTCAATCTGGCGCCAGCGTCCAGTAACAGGCGAGCTTTACGTTCAGCCACATCGCCGCCGCCGACTAACAAACAGTCACGATCGCGTAATTGGCAAAATATAGGCAAATGGTCCACGACATTCCCTCTTAATTATTGGCAGCAGCCTTAGAATCTGGCTATCAGGCTATTTTATTTGTCAGGTTGAACCTGGGCAGTGCTCACACAAAATTCATCGAGTTTTGAACGCCCTTTAGGGCGGCCCGAAGGGTGAGCGTAGCGAATCATCCTCACGTACTACGTGTGCGTTCCGGTTGTTTCGCGCTGTCCGCGTTCCGGTTGTTTCGCGCTGTCCGCGTTCAACCTGCCTTCACCGATTACGCCTACTGAGCCAGACTCTCAGTCTCGTTAGTTTTTTCCGGGGCGGGGCGCTCCGATTTCGGCGTAGCATACCAATAACCCAATCCCATAAATACGACACCGGACAAAGTATTGCCGAGTGTTACCCATAACAAATTGTGACCTATTCCCGCAAGGGTATACGCATCGCTGTGATGGCCAAACCAGGAGAGGGCAAAAAGCGTCATGTTGGCGACGGAGTGCTCATAGCCGGACGCGATAAACGCCAGTAGACACCACCAGATGGCGATAAATTTGGCCGCGCCCTCGGTACGAATCGCCATCCAGATCGCCAGACACACCAGCCAGTTACACAGCGCGCCTTTGAAAAAGAGCGCCATCGCGGATTGGCTGGTTTTTGCCAGCGCGACGGTATGCACGAGGCTGCTATCGACCGGCAGCAGGCTGCCGCTACCCCAGCAATACAGCAGCGCCACGAAAACCGAACCCAGCAGATTACCCATCCAGGTCTGGGGCAGAATCGCCCACATCTGACTCTGGCTGATGGTGCCCGCTTTCACGCCCAGCGTAAGGAACATGGTGTGGCCGGTGAACAATTCAGAGCCGGCGATAATCACCAGCGTTAACGCAATGCCAAAGGTGGCGCCCATCACCAGCGGGCGGACCGCAGGATCGAGCAGGTTGCCGAGGGTAAAAATAAGAATGATGCCGAGGCCGACATAGGCTCCCGCCATCATTGAGCTGACCCAGAAGCTGATTGGATTATTGGCCGAAAGGCGCGCAATGCGGGCGGCGTTGGCCGCGCACTTGTTTATTGTGTCCGTAAACATAGGATTTCCTTTAACACCTCATCCTTTGCGCTGCTTCCTGGTTGGCAGCCTTCGCGACGCAGCACAGATGATGTTGTGTCATCAATTGAAGGTAAAAAATTTAAAAAAAAGGGAGGCGTTGCGCCTCCCTTAAATTGCTTAACCGCGTAATTGCACGATGCCGTCTTTCACTCGGGCTTCATAGTGCGCCACCGAATGGCTTTCATCTTCCATACACAGGCCGTCACGCAGGCGGAAGCGCTGCTTTTTCAGCGGGCTGGCCACCCACAGCTCGCCCTGATGCTCGGCGATCAGGCCGCGAGAGAGGACGCTGGACTCGAAGAACGGGTCGATATTGCTAATCGCAAACACCTGGTCACCGTGATACGGGCGGAAAATCGCCACTTGTTTATCGCCTAACAGCGCGCAGACGCCGGTTTCCGGCAGGATGTCATCGAGTTTGCAGATATTTTTCCACTGGCTCATGCGTTTTCCTCCACCAGAGTTACCGGGATACGTTCGTACGGCGTGGCCGGGCGATGTTGCTCACGCTCAGGCACGACCTGGACGTTAGGGTCGCGCTTGTCGCTGTTGATAAAGTGTTTGAAGCGTACCTGGGCCGCTGGCGAGTTAACGGTTTCTGTCCACTCGCAGACTACCGCTGCACGCAGGCGAGCCATCTCTTCTTCCAGATGCTCGTTCAGTCCCAGCTTGTCGTCGATGATGACCGACTTCAGATAATCGATGCCGCCTTCCAGGTTATCTAACCACGGTGCGGTACGGGTCAGTTTGTCGGCGGTACGGATATAGAACATCATGAAGCGGTCGAGATATTTCATTAATGTTTCGCGATCCAGATCCGCTGCCAGCAGATCCGCGTGGCGGGGTTTCATACCGCCGTTACCGCAGACGTAAAGGTTCCAGCCTTTCTCCGTGGCGATGATGCCGACGTCTTTACCCTGAGCTTCCGCGCATTCGCGGGTACAGCCCGAGACGCCAAACTTCATTTTGTGCGGCGTACGGATGCCTTTGTAGCGGTTTTCCAGCTCTACGCCGAAGCCGACGCTATCGCCCACGCCGTAGCGGCACCAGGTGCTGCCTACGCAGGTTTTCGCCATTCGCAGCGCCTTAGCGTATGCGTGACCGGTTTCGAAGCCCGCGTCGATCAGCTGACGCCAGATTTCCGGCAGATCGTCTTTTTGTGCGCCAAACAGGCCGATACGCTGGGAACCGGTGATCTTGGTATACAGGTTAAATTCACGAGCGATACGGCCTACCGCCACCAGCCCTTCCGGGGTGATTTCACCGCCGGCAGAGCGGGGAATAACGGAGTAGGTGCCGTCTTTCTGGATATTGGCCAGGAAGTTGTCGTTGGTATCCTGCAGCGGGGTGTGCTGCGGTTTCAGAATATATTCGTTCCAGCAGGAGGCCAGCAGCGAGCCAACGGTCGGTTTACAAACCTCACAGCCGTAGCCTTTACCGTGTTTTGCCAGCAGCTCTTCAAAGGTTTTGATGCCTTCCACGCGGATGAGGTGGAACAGTTCCTGACGGGAGTACGCAAAGTGCTCGCACAGGTTATTGTTGACTTCGATGCCCTGTTTCGCCAGTTCGGCGTTGAGAACCTGAGTCACCAGCGGGATACAGCCGCCGCAGCCGGTGCCGGCTTTGGTTTCTGCTTTCAGCGCCGCCACGGTGTGGCAGCCTTTATTAATAGCGGCAATCAATGCGCCTTTGGTGACGTCAAAGCAGGAGCAAATTTGTGCGCTGTCCGGCAGTTTATCCACGCCAATTGACGGCTTACCGCTGCCCGCATGCGCCGGGAGGATCAGCGAGTCCGGGTTTTCCGGCAGTTCGATCGCATTGAGCACCAGCTGCAGCAGATTGCCGTAATCGCTGGTGTCGCCCACCAGCACCGCACCGAGCAGAGTTTTATTATCTTCACTCACGATGAGGCGTTTGTAGACCTCTTTGCTTTCGTCGAGGTAAACGTAGCTGCGCGCGCCTGGCGTGCGTCCGTGAGCGTCGCCAATCCCGCCGACGTCAACGCCCAGCAGCTTTAGCTTGGCGCTCAGATCCGCGCCTTCAAAGGCGTTTTCTGTTTTCAGGATATGGTCAACGGTAACCTGGGCCATTTTATAGCCCGGGGCGACCAGGCCATAAACGCGGTTATTCCAGCTGGCACATTCCCCGATGGCGTAGATATCCGGGTCAGAAGTCTGACAGGCGTCATTGATCACAATGCCGCCGCGTGGAGCGACTTCCAGACCGCACTGGGTGGCCAGCTTATCGCGCGGGCGGATACCGGTAGAGAAAACGATGAAGTCAACTTCCAGCTCGCTGCCGTCGGCAAAACGCATGGTTTTACGCGCTTCGCGTCCTTCCTGGACAATCTCTTTGGTATTTTTGCTGGTGTGCACCCGCACGCCCATGCTTTCAATCTTACGGCGCAGCTGTTCGCCGCCCATCTGATCCAGCTGTTCCGCCATCAGCATGGGGGCGAATTCAATGACGTGGGTTTCAACGCCGAGGTTTTTTAGCGCCCCAGCGGCTTCCAGGCCTAACAGACCGCCGCCGACGACGGCGCCGCGCTTGCTGCGACGGGCGCAGGCTTCAATAGCGTTCAGGTCTTCAATAGTGCGATAAACAAAGCAGTCCTGAGTTTCAGAACCTTTTATCGGCGGGATCCACGGATAGGAGCCGGTTGCCATAATCAGCTTGTCATAGAAAACGGTACGGCCTGCGCTGGAGTGGATGACCTTCTCCTGGCGGTTGATGGTAATGGCGCGTTCACCGACCAGTACCTTAACGCCGTGCTTCTCGTAGAAACCTTCCCGTACCAAAGAGAGCTCTTCGGCGGTATGGTGAGAGAAGTAGGAGGAGAGGTGTACGCGGTCGTAGGCGATACGGGGTTCTTCACAGAAGACGGTAATATCGAACAGGCTGGCGTCGGATTTATCAAGAAGGTCCTCAATAAAGCGGTGGCCGACCATACCATTACCAATGATAGCGAGTCTGACTTTGCTCATTTTTGCCTCGATTTCTTTTATATTACCGCCTACCTTAACGATTCAGCCGCGACACTTATTGATGCAAATCAATTACACCTTTACCTACTACTTAAGTGGTATGTTTATGATTTGTCAGTATTTTTATAAGTGACGGAAAACGCTGGCTTTTCCTTTTTGCTTTTTTTATGTACAAAATTAGCAACGGATACCCACGGCGGGTTGAGTAAAATTTCAGCAACAATTACGGGAGTCATCGATATGACAGCAGCGCCGCTTTGGTTAATTGAGAACGTTCGTCTGCCCGATCGCGAAGGGTTATGGCAGATAGCGATAGACAAGGGGCGCTTCGGGGATATCACCCCTATGGGGGAGGCGCGCAAAGAGAATTTTGAAGTGCTGAATGCGCGCGGCGGGCTGGCCATCCCCCCTTTTATTGAACCGCATATTCACCTCGATACGACCCAGACCGCCGGCGAGCCGAACTGGAATCAGTCCGGTACCCTGTTTGAAGGGATTGAGCGATGGGCGGAGCGTAAGGCGCTGTTGAGCCATGAAGACGTGAAAGCCCGCGCCTGGAAGACGTTGAAATGGCAAATTGCCAACGGTATTCAGTTTGTGCGCACCCACGTCGACGTTTCCGATCCGACGCTGACCGCGCTCAAAGCCATGCTGGAGGTGAAGCAGGAAGTCGCGCCGTGGGTAGATTTGCAGATTGTCGCCTTCCCACAAGAGGGGATTTTATCCTATCCCAATGGTGAGGCTCTGCTGGAAGAAGCCCTGCGGCTGGGCGCCGATGTGGTGGGCGCCATCCCGCATTTTGAATTCACTCGCGAATATGGCGTGGAGTCCCTGCACATCGCTTTTCGTCTGGCGAAAAAGTATCAGCGGCCTTTAGATATCCACTGTGATGAAATCGATGATGAACAGTCGCGATTCGTTGAGACCGTGGCGGCCCTGGCGTTAAAAGAGGGGATTGGGCCGAGAGTGACCGCCAGCCATACCACCGCGATGCACTCCTACAATGGCGCTTATACATCACGTCTTTTTCGTTTGCTGAAACTGTCCGGCATTAACTTCGTGGCTAACCCGCTGGTCAATATTCACCTTCAGGGACGGTTTGACGACTATCCGAAACGCCGCGGCATCACGCGCGTGAAGGAGCTGATGGCGGCGGGCATTAACGTCTGCTTTGGCCATGACGATGTCTTTGATCCCTGGTATCCGCTGGGAACCGGCAACATGCTGCAGGTGCTGCACATGGGGCTGCACGTTTGTCAGATGATGGGCTATCAGCAGATTAACGATGGACTCAAGCTGGTGACGGAAAATAGCGCGCGAACGTTTGGCCTGAGCGATTACGGTATTGCGACGGGGAACACGGCGAATCTGGTGATTCTCCCTGCGGAAAACGGGTTTGAGGCTGTGCGTTGTCAGGTTCCGGTTCGTTGGTCAATTCGCCAGGGGAGAGTTATCGCTACCACGCAGCTGGCGCAAACCTGGGTACAGATGGATCGGGGCGGGGAGGAGCTGTTCTTTACCCGAAATAGCCCCTTTGCCGGAACAAAGGGGCCTGAGGCTTAGTGCGATTCCGCTGCCGCGTTGTTCTGGCGGTGGCGGGAGACGAAGCCGAGGATCAGACACATCACAAAGACCACGGCATAGAGGCCGTTAGCGGTATGCAGCGCTGCCAGCGGTCCGCTGGCGGCAACGATAGGGCCGGTAACGACGAAAGTCAGCATGGTACCCACGGTGCCGCAGGTCAGAATGAAGTTCACCAGCTTCGGCGACGACACTTTAGTTTGCAGTGACCCCAGGGTGATGATCGACGTATAGATGGCGCTGGAGAAGAAGCCGAGGGTGAGAATAAACCACGGCATATGCTCCGGCGAACCGTTAATAAACAGATACATCAGCACCGTCGCCACGCCCGCCAGCACGGTCAGAATACGCTGCAGGTCAAAGAAGCGCAGGATGAAGCTGAATGACCACATGCCGATCATGTACGACATCCAGAAATCGCTTACCAGCTTACCCGCATCGCCAAGGCTCATGCCCAGGCCTTTGGCGTATTCCGGTACCCAGGAGATGAACCCCAACTGGCCGAGGATGTAGCACAGGGCGGCGATGGAAAGAAACAGCACGCCGATACCCCATTTTTCTTTCACGACCGGCTGGCTATCCTGCAGGGCTTTTTTGCCCAGGACCGGGAATTCACAGCCGAAGGTCAGAATGAAAATAGCGACGTAGACCAGGCCGATGCAGGCATAAACCCAGTACCATTCGATGCTGCGCGCCAGCAGATAGGCGGCCAGCATCGGGAAGATCATCCCCGCCATGCTGAAGAAGGAGTCGGTGAACAGCAGCCGCGCGCCGCGCTGACGACCTTCGTACATATGGGTAATCAAGAAGGTACCAATCGACATGGTGATCCCGCTGACCAGCCCAAGCACGAACATCGAGGCGGAAAACAGCGCCAGGCTATGGCTGAACATCAAACCGGCGACGGCCAGAACCATCAGGATAAAGCCAAAGCGCAGCTGCGTTTTCAGCGGAACAATTTCCATCAGCCAGGCGTTCAGGAAGATAGAGATCAGGATACCGGCATTAAGAAAGGTAAAGGTGTTGCTCATGCTGGAGACGGGCAGATGAAAATAATCTGCGATGTTTCCCATCACCATCCCGGTGACAATCACCAACGCGCCGGTCAGGGCGTAGGAGAAGAAGCTGATCCATGTGAGCTTGATACGATTGCTGTTAGTCATGACAGGCCTGTGAATAGAAATGTAAAGCGCGTTGACTCTGCGCCGGGCGGACAGATTTTATGCGTTAGCGTGATTCAAGCAAACGTTTATTCTGAAATTTATAGTTTTTTGCAATTGTTAGTGTGACTTGTATCACATTTGATTATTTGGCGGAGCGCCTGGCCCATCGTTACAAGTGTTTCAGCTAAGTAAAATTAGGTAAAAGGCTAGCCCAGGATGCAAAGGCTCTTTAGAATCAAAGCACTCGGTTTTTATTCTGCTCCGTTAAGGAATTTCCATGCTCAAATCAACTCTCGCGGCGGTGGCTGCCGTTTTCGCCATTTCAGCATTTTCCCCGGCCATGGCGGCAAAGGGGGATCCTCATGTGTTGCTGACCACGTCTGCGGGCAATATTGAGCTTGAGCTGAATAGCCAGAAAGCGCCCATCTCGGTTGATAACTTCCTCAAGTACGTGAACAGCGGTTTTTATAACAACACCACTTTTCACCGTGTGATCCCGGGCTTTATGGTGCAGGGCGGCGGCTTTAACGAACAGATGCAGCAGAAACAGCCTAATCCGCCGATTAAAAATGAAGCCGACAACGGTCTGCGCAACACGCGCGGCACCATCGCCATGGCGCGTACTGCCGATCAGGACAGCGCCACCAGCCAGTTCTTTATCAATATTGCGGATAACGCCTTCCTCGATCATGGCCAGCGTGATTTCGGCTATGCGGTGTTTGGTAAAGTAGTCAAAGGCATGGACGTCGCGGATAAAATTTCTCAGGTGCCGACTCACAACGTTGGGCCGTATCAAAATGTTCCGTCCAAACCTATCGTTATTCTTTCCGCAAAAGTACTGCCGTAATCTTAATTGCGCGGGTAACGCTCACCCGCGCATTCCCCGCTTCCCTGCGAAATCGCTTTTTGCCGCTTATACTTGTGGCTACTGCGGACATGTCAGGGAGGTGTTAAATGAAAAAGCTCACCGAAAAACAGAAATCCCGACTCTGGGAGGATCGACGCAACGTGAATTTTCAGGCCAGCCGGCGGCTGGAGGGCGTCGATATTCCGCTAATCAACCTTACTCCCGAAGAAGCCCTGGCGCGTATTGCGGCGTTAAGGAGCCACTATGAGCGATAAATTTGGTGAGGGCCGGGATCCTTATCTTTACTCCGGTCTGCAGGTCATGCGTAACCGCTTAGGTATCCGCCAGGCACAGCGCCTTGAGCAGGCGGCGTGGGAGCTGACCGCGCTACGCGCGGCAACCATCGAACTCGGGCCACTGGTGCGCGGCTTGCCTCATCTCTGCGCGATTCATCGCCAGCTCTATCAGGATATTTTCGACTGGGCGGGACAACTGCGTGAAGTGGATATCTATCAGGGCGACACCCGTTTCTGTCATTTCGCCTATATCGAAAAAGAGGGGAACACGCTCTTTCAGGCCCTGGAAGAGGAAGGCTATCTGGTGGGGCTTGCTCAGGATAAATTCATTGAACGTCTCGCTCATTACTACTGCGAAATTAACGTCCTGCATCCTTTCCGAATCGGCAACGGCCTGGCGCAACGCATTTTCTTTGAACAACTGGCTATTCATGCTGGCTATACGCTGGACTGGCGTGATATTGCCGTCGATGTATGGAACCAGGCCAACCAGAGTGGCGCAATGGGCGACCTTTCTCCACTGCAGACGATATTTCGTAAAGTGGTAAGCGAAGCTGCGGAAACTGAGTAGAATAGCGCGGTTCTTTGTTCCCGGAGCCGCTATGATCCTGCTTATCGATAACTACGATTCTTTTACCTGGAATCTGTACCAGTATTTCTGCGAACTTGGGGCAGAAGTGCAGGTCAGGCGTAATGACGAGCTGACGTTAGCGGAAATTGTTGCGCTGGCGCCCGCGAAAATCGTTATTTCGCCGGGGCCCTGCACGCCGAATGAGTCCGGGATTTCGCTGGCGGTTATTCGCCACTTCTCCGGCAAGACGCCAATCTTAGGCGTTTGCCTGGGCCACCAGGCGATAGCCCAGGTTTTCGGCGCCGCGATCGTGCGGGCGGCCAAAGTCATGCACGGGAAAACGTCCCCCATTAGCCATCGTGGCCAGGGGGTATTTCGTGGCCTCAATAATCCGCTAACCGTGACCCGCTACCACTCCCTGCTGATTGACCCGCTAACGCTGCCTGAATGCTTTGAGGTGACCGCTCGCAGCGAGGAGGGGGAGATTATGGGCATTCGCCACCGCGAATTCGACCTTGAGGGCGTGCAATTTCATCCGGAGAGCATTCTCAGCGAACAGGGCCACCAGCTGCTGGCAAACTTCCTCAATCGGTGATTTGTAGTTGCCATGGGTTGATTTTTTATGCATATTTTGTGATTAGATTATCATAATCACTATCGCATAACGAAGAGGGATGGGCACGACATGGCAACTGAACAACCGGCGATCACCCGCGCGACATTCGATGAGGTTATTTTGCCAATTTATGCACCGGCGGAATTTATTCCGGTGAAGGGCAAAGGAAGCCGGGTATGGGATCAGCAGGGGAAAGAGTACGTTGATTTCGCCGGGGGTATTGCCGTGACTGCGCTCGGACATTGCCATCCGGCGCTGGTGGCGGCACTCCATGAACAGGGTGAAAAGCTGTGGCATACCAGCAACGTTTTTACCAACGAACCGGCCCTGCGCCTGGGGCGTAAGCTGGTTGATGCGACGTTCGCCGATCGCGTCGTGTTTATGAACTCCGGAACCGAAGCCAACGAAACGGCTTTTAAGCTGGCGCGCCACTATACCGTCACTCGCCATAGTCCGTACAAAACCAAAATTATCGCCTTCCATAACGCATTCCACGGTCGATCGCTGTTTACCGTCTCCGTCGGCGGGCAGCCGAAATATTCCGATGGTTTTGGGCCTAAACCGGCCGATATCGTTCACGTGCCGTTTAACGATTTACACGCGGTGAAAGCCGTGATGGACGATCATACCTGCGCGGTGGTGGTCGAGCCGATTCAGGGAGAAGGCGGCGTGACCGCAGCGACGCCGGAATTTCTGCAAGGCTTGCGCGATCTGTGCGACCAGCATCAGGCTTTGCTGGTCTTTGATGAAGTTCAGTGCGGTATGGGGCGCACGGGCTCGCTGTTTGCTTATATGCACTATGGCGTAACGCCGGATATTCTGACCAGCGCTAAGGCGCTGGGCGGCGGTTTCCCTATCAGCGCGATGCTGACCACCCATGACATCGCCAGCGCGTTCCACGCCGGTTCTCATGGTTCGACCTACGGCGGTAACCCCCTGGCCTGCGCGGTGGGCGGAGCGGCGTTCGATCTGATTAACACACCGGAAGTGCTGGACGGCGTCACCGCGAAGCGCGAGCTGTTTGTTGAGCACCTTCAGCAAATTGACGCGCGGTTCGATCTGTTCAGCGATATCCGCGGCATGGGGCTGCTTATCGGCGCCGAGCTTAAGCCGCAGTATCACGGGAAGGCGCGCGATTTCCTCTACGCCGCCGCAGAGGCTGGCGTCATGGTGCTCAATGCCGGACCGGACGTGATGCGCTTTGTACCGTCGCTGGTGATTGATGATAGCGATATTGCTGAAGGCATGACGCGCTTTGCCAAGGCTGTTGAGCGGGTGCTCAGCGCTTAGTGGCGCGCAGCCAGATGCCATGATGCGGACGCTGACGCCATGCCACCGATGAAATAGTGTGCATGGTGTTCAGATGCCCGAGGATGCGCTGCAGATGCTGCTCCATTGTACTGAGCGGGCCGCGAGGAACCTCCGCATCCTGCGCCTCCATGATATTCACATCCCCTGCGCTGCCCGGCCCATCGGAATCCAGCCGCTGCTGGCAGCGCTGGAGCGCAATCTCGCAGGACTCCAGATAACGTTGCGCCAGATCTGGCGTGAGCATATTGTGCTCGCGCGCCAGGGTGGTCATGGCGTTGATATGCTCGACAATAAACTGGCTGTGGGTAACCCACAGCTTCATATCTTCCAGATAGTGCGAGTTAAAACCGGGTTCCTGCATTGCCTGATTCAGCGAGTTAAACAGCGCGTTATGCGCCTGGTTGACGCGCATTCGCTGATAGGCCAGCGCCGGGGCCTGATGGTCGTCGCTGAGGATCAGCCTGATAGCATCCTGATCGGCTTCCAGCGCATCGTGGGCATTTTTGCGCAGCAGGCCGCTTTGCCATTGCGGCCATAGCCAGACCATACCCCCGAAGGCGATCAGGCAGCCAATCAGCGTATCAATCAGCCTGGCAACGATAAACTGTTCGCCGTTCAGGGTGAGTAGCTGCAGGGTATACACTGCCGTTACCGTAAATCCGACCATCGCCCAGCCGTAGTTCTTGCGGATAATCAGATAGCTTAACAGCGTGATAAAGAGCATCGCGGTCAGCGTATAGCCTTCAGGGACGTGAAAGTGCAGCGTCAGTCCGGCAATGACCAGCCCGGCAATGGTTCCTGCAGCCCGGTGGACGATGCGTACTCGGGTGGCGCCGTAGCCGTTTTGCGTCACGAACAGAACCGTCATCAGGATCCAGTAGGGTTTTGGCAGGTTCAGCGCGCTGCCCATCAGGCTGGCGACGCTCAGCATCACGCTGATACGCGCCGCATTTCGTAAGGCCGGCGACTTAAGCGACAGATAGTTTTTCAGGGCAGGCAGCAGCGGCAGGCGACGGGTTTTATCCGCCATCAGGTTACGCGCGTACAGCGGCCGCTGGGTGCGCAGAACCCGGGCAATACGGCTGAAATGCCAGGCGCAAAACTGCCCGACCGGGTTATCGGGATGCTGCCAGGCGATTTTTTCCAGCGCACCGATCTGTTTATCCATCTGAAAGCGCTGAGGATAACGGTGGTAAAGGAGATCGTCCGCCAGCACCCGCAGGCGGGCGGCAACGGTTTGTGCGTTCCAGCGAATCACCGCTTCCGCATGGCTGCGCTCCACCAGTTTTTGCACCTCTTCCGGCTGATGAAGGCTGACGGAAATATGCTCCTGCAGGTCCAGTCCAACCTGGAATGCGCGCAGCAGGCGTTTATGATCGCTGCGCTGATTGGCTGCCAGCATATGCATCTGCTGATAGCACTGGGTTATCAGATCTACCACCTTTTGCTGTCGATTAAGCAGCGGCGGCAACGATGTTGAGGGGTCCGTATGCTGGGTAAGCAGACTGTATTTGGCCTCGCAATAATTGGCCAGCTCGCGATACAGCAGACTTAAGGATTCGCGCAGCGGCTGTTCGCGCCATAGCCAGAACCAGATCCAGTTAAAAACGCCATACCATAACGTCCCGAGCGCGTAGATCAGCAGCGGCTCCCAAATCGGCATGTTGCCCGCGAGACTGAGCGTAAATATAGCCGCGATAAGCGAGGCGGGCAGCAGCCTTGCGTGCAGCGAGCTGATTTCGGCCGTGACGCCGAGGATGAGCGCCAGACCCGTGAGGATCAGCGGCAAAGGTATTTCTCGCTGCAGAAGGAGTTGAACGATCAGGCTACTGCCGGCAAACAGGCAGCCGCCGATAATCAGGCGTTTAAAGAAACGCTTATGCGGTGTATCCAGCCCGGCAACGTTGCAGCAGGCGGGAACAAGAGAAAACAGCAGACCCTGCTGTAGATGACCGAACAGAAGCCCTATCGCAACCGGCAGACACAACACCAGCGTTTGCCGCAGTGCATAGTTGACTTCCGGGTGGTAAATCAGCCTGCGCCACATGAGGGGAAAACAAAAACGGCGTATTGTCAGGCAATACGCCGTTTTACCGACTTAACGGGTACCGTAGACGACGATAGTTTTACCGTGTGCCGAGATCAGGTTTTGATCTTCCAGCATTTTCAGGATGCGGCCAACGGTTTCGCGAGAGCATCCGACAATCTGACCGATTTCCTGGCGGGTAATTTTAATTTGCATACCGTCCGGGTGGGTCATCGCATCCGGCTGTTTTGCCAGGTTCAGCAGCGTCTGGGCGATACGACCAGTCACGTCGAGGAAAGCGAGGTTGCCCACTTTTTCCGACGTAACCTGCAGACGGCGCGCCATCTGCGAAGAGAGACGCATCAGGATATCCGGGTTAACCTGGATCAGCTGACGGAATTTTTTGTAGGAGATTTCGGCCACTTCACATGCGGTTTTCGCACGTACCCAGGCGCTACGCTCCTGACCTTCTTCAAACAGGCCTAATTCACCGATGAAATCGCCCTGGTTGAGGTAAGAGAGGATCATCTCTTTACCTTCTTCATCCTTGATGAGTACAGCCACGGAGCCCTTAACGATGTAGTACAACGTTTCTGCTTTTTCACCCTGGTGGATCAGCGTGCTCTTTGATGGGTACTTATGAATGTGGCAATGAGACAAGAACCATTCAAGGGTAGGGTCTGTTTGCGGTTTGCCAAGCACCATGCGCGGTTATCCTCTGTTATAAGCTATCTCCGGGTGCCGACACTACACGGCATCCGGGCATGCAATCGTATTGAATCCCTATACCTGGGAATCCGGCTGAAAGTGTTCTGCAGCCTGTAATGTGAACTCCTCTGCATACATGCAGTACATCAATGTATTACTGTAGCATCCAGACTGTTTTAGCATAGCTTTCGCCGCATGTCTCCTGGTGTCTCGCTTCAGCATGACCCAGGTCGCCTTCCGTTGCGAGAATTGTTATCTACGCGTAATCTGTCAGGAAAATTACAGCCCTGGAGTTAAATTTATGCAAGCGCGAGTGAAGTGGGTTGAAGGGTTAACCTTCATCGGTGAGTCGGCTTCTGGCCACCAGATTCTGATGGACGGTAATTCCGGGGATAAAGCGCCCAGCCCGATGGAAATGGTGCTAATGGCGGCAGGCGGGTGCAGCGCGATTGACGTGGTTTCCATTTTGCAGAAGGGGCGTCATAACGTCACCAACTGCGAAGTTAAGCTGACCTCGGAGCGTCGCGAAGAGGCGCCGCGTCTGTTTACCCATATCAATCTGCACTTTATCGTGACCGGTAAGGAGTTAAAAGACGCGGCCGTTTCCCGCGCCGTTGACCTGTCGGCGGAAAAATACTGCTCGGTGGCGCTGATGCTTGAGAAGGCGGTAAACATTACTCACTCTTATGAAGTGATCGAAGGATAAACGGAACCGACCCCGGTAGGTTATGTTGCCGCCGGGGCGATCGCAGCTAGCTTATTTTCTTGCCTTCCATCAGCCGTTCAACCAGCGGCGCCATAATCAGCTCCATCGCCAGCCCCATTTTTCCGCCCGGTACCACCAGCGTGTTCATATGTGAGATAAACGAACCCTGAAGCATCGCCAGAAGCCACGGAAAATCGATATTTTTCAGGTTGCGGAAATGAATCACCACGAAGCTTTCATCCAGGGAAGGGATGGCTTTGGCCGCAAAGGGATTGGACGTATCCACCGTGGGTACGCGCTGGAAGTTGAGATGGGTGCGCGAAAACTGCGGGGTGATAAAGTTGATGTAGTCCTCCATTGAGCGGACCACCGAGTCCATCACCGCCTCCCGAGAGTGGCCGCGTTCGCTGGTGTCGCGGATAAGCTTCTGGATCCACTCAAGATTGACGATGGGCACCACGCCGACCAGAAGGTCGACATGGTTTGCGACGTTGTGCTGCGGCGTCACGACGCCGCCGTGCAGGCCTTCGTAAAACAGGACGTCAGTCGGCTCGGGCAGCGGCTGCCAGGGCGTGAAGGTCCCCGGAACCTGGTTCCACGGCACGGCTTCGTCATAGGTATGCAAATACTTGCGCGACTGGCCTTTGCCGCTTAGCCCATACTCAGAAAACGTCTGTTCCAGCAGGCCAAAGTCGTTGGCCTCTGGGCCGAAGTAGCTGATATGTTTGCCCTGATCCCGCGCTTTGCGGATCGCCATGTCCATTTCCGGGCGGGTGTAGCGGTGAAAGCTATCCCCTTCGACTTCAGCGGCATGCAGATTCAGCTGGGCGAAGATTTTGCGGAAAGCGAGGCTGGTGGTTGTGGTACCCGCGCCGCTGGAGCCCGTGACGGCAATCACCGGATGTTTGGCAGACATAACAACTCCCTGGATAAACGATAGTGTGTGCCGCCTTAGCCGTGAAACTGCTTGCGGGGCATGATGTTGACCGTCTCGTGCAGCTCTGACCATACCAGCACGGCCTCTCCGCTTTTTAGCTGCTGTTTTACATCAGAGACTTTATCAACCAGCGAACGTTCATGTTCACCATAATCGGTGCCTTCGCGCAAGACAAAACTTTCGATCAGGCTATCCAGCGTTTCGGGAGCGAGCTCTTGCCAGGGTATGATCATAATTTTCCTCCTAACCAGCGGGTTAGCCAATCCGGAATACGTCTTTCAAGCCACATCTCTGGCTTACGCAAGGTACCGCCGACGAACCCAACGTGCCCGCCGTGCTCCGTCAGCTGATACTCGACATTCGCCGGCAGCTGTTCCTGCGGCGGTATCGAGTGATGGTCCATAAAAGGGTCGTCTTTTGCGTGAATAATCAGCGTGGGCTTCGTGATATCGCTTAAGCGCGGCATGGCGCTGCACTGGCGATAATAGTCCAGCGCATCGGCAAAACCGTGGATCCTCGCGGTGATGCTGTCGTCAAATTCGCGGATACGGCGCATGCTTTTTAGCTGACGTAAATCGACGGGCAGAGAGCCAGGATAGGCTTTTAGCTTACGTGCGGCGTTGGCTTTTAGCAGATTAAGCAAATAGCGCTGATAAACGCGTGAGAAACCTTTATCCATATGATAGCTACAGGCTTCCAGCATAAACGGAGCCGAGACGATCACCGCGGCATCGACCGGAATATCGTCGCCTTCTTTTGCCAGCAGGCAGCCCAGCATATTGCCCCCGAGCGAATAACCTACCGCTGCGGTCGGTGCCGAACCGTATTCGCGCTGGAGCCAGCGCAGAAACCAGGAGCCGTCTTCCGTTTCGCCCGAATGGTAGATGCGGTTATTTCGGTTGGGTTCGCCGCTACAGCCGCGAAAATGCATCACCACGCCCAGCCAGCCGCGCTGCATTGCCGCATGGATAAGTCCGTGTGCGTAAGGGCTGTGCAGGCTGCCCTCCAGACCATGAAATACCACCAGTCTGGGTTTATGGCGTGCCTGAGAAGGATCTTCACTCCAGGCCAGATCGACAAAGTCGCCATCCGGCAGTTCAAGACGCTGCCAGTGGGGAGTGAAACGGAGTTTGCGACGGATTAGCCGCGGCAACATGGTTTGCAAATGACGATTGCCTACGCCGCGCATCGGATGAAACTGCTGCGAGTCGTTTTCCGGGGGCGTCATTTCTGTAGGAGTGATATCAACCATAGCACCAGAGCAATTAATAATCTTTATCCCTACTATACCGCGCATGAAGTACGCAGGTTAGCCAATATGTGGTCTTGCGGCTAATCGGTAGGCAGGTTACGTGTAAAAAGCCGCGGAGAGAGAGGTAAACAGGCGGGTTTCCCCGCCTCGCTGTAGCGCATGTTGCCGCTAGCCTTCCTGCAGCATCTGCTCCAGCTGTTCCTGCGCATCCAGCCAGGCCATTTCACACTCTTCGAGGCCGGACTTTGCGCTGGCCTGCTGCTGTAAACATTCGGTAAGCTCTGCTTTACGGCTTTGATCGTACAGGCCGCTGTCGCCGAGCTTCTCTTCCGCCTGCGCCAGCTGGGCGTTGAGCTTCTCCATCTCTTTTTCCAGACGGATAATCTCTTTACGCAGCGGCTGGGTTTGCGTACGCAGCTCGGCTTCGCGGCGTTTCTGATCTTTACGCGCCTGGGCGCTGTTGCCGTTTTCTTTCGGTTCTTCCGATGCCTGGCTTTCCTGCTTTTGCGAGTCGCTCAACCACTGCTGGTAATCTTCGAGATCGCCGTCGAAAGGTTCGACTTTGCTATCGTGCACCAGATAAAGATCGTCGGTAGTGGAACGAATCAGATGGCGGTCGTGGGAGACCACCACCAGGGCGCCTTCAAAATCAATTAACGCTTCAATTAGCGCCTGGCGCATGTCGAGATCGAGGTGGTTGGTCGGTTCATCAAGCAGCAGCAGGTTAGGGCGTTGCCAGACGATCAGCGCCAGCACCAGGCGCGCCTTCTCGCCGCCGGAGAAACGCTTTGTCTCTTCGTTGACTTTGTCGCTCTGGAACCCGAAACCGCCCAGATAGTCGCGCAGTTTCTGCTCCAGCTCCTGCGGCGCCAGGCGGGCAAGATGCTGGAGCGGGGATTCGTCCGCGCGCAGGAATTCAAGCTGGTGCTGAGCAAAGTAGCCAAGCTTGATGCCTTTCGCCAGGCCAATTTCACCGCGCAGCGGCTGTAGCTCGCCGGCCAGCAGCTTAATCAGCGTGGATTTACCCGCTCCGTTACGCCCCAGCAGACCGATGCGCGACCCTGGAACCAGATTCAGCTTGATCGAATCGAGAATGACGCGCTCGCCATAGCCGGCGCTGACTTTTTCCATCTTCAGCAGTGGATTAGGCAGGCTTTCCGGCGCACGGAAGCTAAAGTGGAACGGATTATCAACGTGGGCAGGGGCGATGAGCTCCATACGCTCGAGCATTTTGATACGGCTTTGCGCCTGCTTGGCTTTGGTCGCTTTCGCGCGGAAACGATCGATATAGCTCTGCAGATGGGCCACGCGCTGCTGCTGGCTCTCATACATCGCTTGTTGTTGAGAAAGGCGGGTTGCGCGCTGCACTTCGAAAGAGCTGTAGTTGCCGGTGTATTCGAACATCGTTTGCTGTTCGATATGAATAATTTTGTCGACGATTGGGTCAAGGAAGTCGCGATCGTGGGAGATCAGGATCAGCGTGCCGCTGTAGCTTTTGAGCCACTTCTCCAGCCAGATTACCGCGTCGAGGTCGAGGTGGTTAGTCGGTTCATCAAGCAGTAGCAGATCGGAACGGCAAATAAGCGCCTGGGCGAGGTTAAGACGCATGCGCCAGCCGCCGGAAAAGTCGCTCACCGGCCTCTCAAGCTGTTCATTGCTGAAACCGAGGCCGTGCAGCAGGCTGGCCGCGCGGGATCTTATGGTCCAGGCATCGATGGCATCCAGCTTACCGTGGACCGTCGCAATGGCATGTCCGTCATTTCGTTCGTTGGCCGCGTGCAAATCCGCCTCCAGCTTGCGGAATTCGCGATCGCCGTCAATAACATAGTCTATAGCCGGCTGAGGAAGGGCCGGCGTTTCCTGGTTAACCCAGGCCAGCTGCCAGCTACCGGGAAAAGTCATCGAGCCGCCGTCGGTGCTAATCTCGTTTTTCAAAAGCGAAAGCAGCGTGGATTTACCGCAGCCGTTTTTACCCACCAGGCCGACTTTTTGCCCTGGGTTGATGGTGGCGCTGGCGTTGTCCAGCAGGACGCGTACGCCGCGACGAATTTGTAACGAGGAGAAAACAATCATAAGGCGCCGTATGTTCTGACTATGTTAATTTGTCATTATGATAATGTAGTGTGGAGCGAATCGCTCAACCGGGCCGCAATGGTAGCCCAAAATGAAGACGATACACAAAGTCATTCTGGTTGCGTCGGGACGCAGCCGCTGCACAGGCCGCCAGAAGACGTTCGGGAGGGGAATGATGTCTCAGACAGCGAAGGTTTTGCTGCTGTATGCCCACCCAGAATCTCAGGATTCCGTGGCCAACCGGGTTTTGCTTGAACCGGCCTTACAGTTGTCGAATGTTACCGTGCACGATCTTTACGCGCACTATCCGGATTTTTTTATCGATATCGCCCATGAGCAGGATCTCCTGCGCCAGCATGAGGTGATTGTTTTTCAGCATCCGCTTTATACCTGGAGCTGTCCGGCGCTGATGAAAGAGTGGCTGGATAGGGTGCTCAGCCGTGGTTTTGCCAGCGGGGCGGGAGGGAACCAGCTGGCGGGAAAGTACTGGCGTAGCGTGATTACCACCGGGGAGCCGGAGAGCGCCTATCGACGCGATGCCCATCGCTATCCAATAAATGACATTCTTCGCCCTTTCGAACTGACCGCCGGCATGTGCCGCATGCACTGGATAAGCCCGATTATCGTCTACTGGGCGCGGCGGCAATCGCCTGACGATCTGAAAAGCCGCGCTCGTGCCTACCGCGACTGGCTGGCTAATCCTGTAACGGCTGGAGGTACAAATGGCGGGAGCTGATTTACTGCTGGCCGGGGTGTTATTTCTGTTTGCCGCGGTGGTGGCGGTACCGCTGGCGGCGAGGCTGGGTATTGGCGCCGTGCTGGGGTATCTGCTGGCCGGTATCGCCATTGGCCCCTGGGGGTTAGGGTTTATCAGCGATGTTGATGAAATCCTTCACTTCTCAGAATTAGGCGTCGTCTTTCTGATGTTTATTATTGGGCTGGAGCTGAATCCGTCCAAGCTCTGGCGGCTAAGAAGCTCAATTTTCGGCGTAGGCGCCGCGCAGGTCGCTTTCAGCGCGCTCATTCTTGGCGGCTTGCTCATGCTTAGCGACTTCTCATGGCGCGCTGCGGTGGTGGGCGGACTTGGGCTGGCGATGTCTTCAACCGCGATGGCGCTGCAGCTGATGCGTGAAAAAGGCATGAGCCGCAGCGAGTCCGGGCAACTGGGATTCTCCGTACTGCTGTTTCAGGATCTGGCCGTTATCCCGGCCCTGGCGGTGGTGCCCCTGCTTGCCGGTTCAGGTGACGACCACTTTAATTGGCTCACCATCGGGATGAAGGTCCTGGCCTTTGGCGGGATGCTGGTTGGCGGCCGTTTTCTGCTGAGGCCGGTGTTTCGTTTTATCGCCGGATCCGGCGTGCGGGAGGTCTTCACCGCAGCGACGCTGCTGCTGGTTCTTGCATCGGCTTTATTTATGGATGCGCTCGGTTTGTCGATGGCGCTGGGGACCTTTATCGCCGGCGTTCTGCTGGCCGAGAGTGAGTATCGGCACGAACTGGAAATCGCTATTGAGCCCTTTAAAGGGCTCCTGCTCGGGCTGTTTTTTATTTCCGTTGGCATGGCGCTGAACCTTGGCGTGCTCTATACCCACCTGCTATGGGTAGCGGCCAGCGTCGCGATACTGGTGTCGGTAAAAGGCGTCGTGCTGTATCTCCTTGCGCGGGTGTACGGCCTGCGTAGCGCAGAACGGGTGCAGTTTGCCGGAGTGCTGAGCCAGGGGGGAGAATTCGCTTTTGTGCTGTTCTCATTACCTGCCTCGATGCGCCTTTTTCAGAACGATCAAATGGCTCTACTGCTGGTGACGGTGACATTGTCGATGATGACCACGCCGCTGTTGATGAAGCTAATCGACAAAATACTCTCTCGCCGATTCAATCAATCCGAAGAGGAGGGCGAGGCTCCGTGGGTCGAAGATGATAAACCGCAGGTCATTATCGTTGGTTTTGGGCGCTTTGGTCAGGTGATTGGCCGCCTGCTGATGGCTAACAAAATGCGTATTACGGTGCTGGAGCGCGATATCAGCGCGGTCAATCTGATGCGCCAATATGGCTATAAGGTCTACTTTGGCGATGCGACGCAGCTGGAGCTCCTGCGCTCGGCAGGAGCCGAAGAGGCGCAGTCGATCGTCATTACCTGCAATGAGCCGGAAGATACCATGAAGCTGGTCGAGATGTGTCAACAACACTTTCCACATCTTCATATTCTGGCGCGAGCGCGAGGACGCGTCGAGGCGCATGAACTGCTGCAGGCGGGAGTGGCGCAGTTTTCTCGTGAAACCTTCTCCAGCGCGCTCGAGCTAGGGCGTAAAGCGCTTATCTCGCTAGGCATGCATCCTCATCAGGCGCAGCGCGCGCAGCTGCATTTTCGGCGTCTTGATATGCGAATGTTGCGTGAGTTAATGCCGGTTCATAGTGATACTCTGCAGATATCCCGCGTGCGGGAAGCCAGGCGCGAGCTGGAGGAAATTTTTCAGCGTGAGATGCAAAAAGAGAGCAGACAGTTAGACGGCTGGGATGAATTTGAATAAAGGTAAATGATATGGCTGTGCGTAAACGTTTTATTGCCGGGGCGAAATGCCCGGCGTGCCAGGCTCAGGATTCGCTGGCGATGTGGCGTGAGAATAATGTCGATATAGTTGAGTGCGTTAAGTGTGGACACCAGATGCGAGAGGCGGATAAAGAGGTCCGCGAGCATGTTCGCAAAGAAGAGCAAGTGATAGGCATTTTTCATCCGGACTAGCGTTATCGGGCGGCTTTTTTTAAGCTAAAGGGTACACGGCTGCAGAATTCCGCTACAATCTGCGCCACTATTCTTCCCATGCTCAGGAGATATCATGAAAGTAGCAAAAGACCTGGTGGTCAGCCTGGCCTATCAGGTACGTACAGAAGACGGTGTGTTGGTTGATGAGTCTCCGGTAAGCGCGCCGCTGGACTACCTGCATGGTCACGGTTCCCTGATTTCCGGCCTGGAAAGCGCGCTGGATGGTCACGAAGTGGGCGACAAATTTGACGTAGAAGTCGGCGCTAATGACGCGTACGGCCAGTACGACGAAAACCTGGTACAGCGCGTTCCTAAAGACGTGTTTATGGGCGTTGACGAGCTGCAGGTTGGCATGCGCTTCCTCGCGGAAACCGATCAGGGCCCGGTACCGGTAGAAATCACCGAAGTGGGTGACGAACACGTTGTTGTTGACGGTAACCACATGCTGGCTGGCCAGAATCTGAAGTTCAACGTTGAAGTTGTCGCGCTTCGCGAAGCAACGGCGGAAGAGCTGGAACACGGTCATGTACATGGCGCTCACGGCCACGATCACGGTCACGACCACGATCATGACGGTTGCTGCGGTGGCCACGGTCACGGCCATGACCATGAACATGGCAAAGGCGGCTGCGGCGGTAACGGCGGCTGCGGTTGCCACTAATTCCATCGCGCTAGCGTTCTGGAATAGAAAAAAGCGGGGAGACCCGCTTTTTTTACGTCTTAATAGTGCGGTGGAGGCGTTTCTTCTGCCTGTGAAGCCATATGCGAGGGCTGAGTAGCTTTCAGCTTTTCCACCATCAGGCGCATATGTTCGCGCATCCTGGCCATTTCTATCTCGTGGGCGGTGACGGTCTTATTGAGGTCTTCAATGGTGATTTCCTGAAACGCCAGTCTGCTCTCCAGCTCCGCAAGGCGAGTCTCTAAAGTGCTATCGTGCATGAGTAACCTCTTCTGTCTGATCCTGCGGGCGGATTCTACTGAAGTTTCAGCATTCACGCAGCATCGTTACGCCTGACAGGAAACTAATTCATACAAAAATAGTCTGAAATGAGGCGATATTCAGGTACGTCTGTATGTTGATTTGTTCTGCAACGTTCTATAGTACGTTTTTTGTTTTTTATGATAACCCTGGGGTGAGATGCCCCGGCCCTGGAGAAATGGATGAAATCACTGTTTAAAGTAACGCTGCTGGCGACCACAATGGCCGTCGCCCTGAATGCACCGCTGACCTTTGCTGCTGAAACTGTGACCAAAGCAGCCACCGAAGCGAAAGCGGCACCTGCAACGGACAGCAAATCGGCATTCAAAAATGACGATCAGAAATCTGCATATGCGCTGGGTGCATCGCTGGGACGTTACATGGAAAACTCCCTGAAAGAACAAGAAAAACTGGGCATCAAATTAGATAAAGCTCAGCTGATTGCCGGCGTTCAGGACGCTTTTGCCGATAAGAGCAAGCTGTCCGATCAGGAGATCGAACAGACTCTGCAGGCGTTTGAAACTCGCGTAAAAACCGCTGCCCAGCAGAAAATGGAAAAAGATGCTGCTGAGAATGAGGCAAAAGGTAAAGCTTATCGCGATGCCTATGCGAAAAAGCAGGGTGTGAAAAAAGCGAATTCCGGTCTGCTGTACAAAGTAGAGAAAGCGGGTACGGGCGAAGCGCCGAAAGACAGCGATACCGTTGTTGTTAACTACAAAGGTACGCTGATCGATGGTAAAGAGTTTGATAACTCTTACACCCGTGGCGAACCGCTGTCCTTCCGTCTGGACGGCGTAATCCCTGGCTGGACTGAAGGCCTGAAGAACATCAAGAAAGGCGGTAAAATTCAGCTGGTCATTCCACCGGATCTGGCTTACGGCAAAACCGGCGTACCGGGTATCCCGGCTAACTCCACTCTGGTATTTGATGTAGAGCTGTTGGACATCAAACCGGCTCCGAAAGCGGACGCCAAGCCTGAAGCAGCGGCCGAAGCGCCAGCCGCTGACGCGAAGAAGTAATCTGGCTCAAGCCGCCGCCTCCAGGGGCGGCGGCTTTTTTATTGAGGGCAGATATAATTAAAACTGGAAAGAACCTCAGGCGCTGTATTACTTTAGATAGATTAATAATGATGATGAGCCTGCCCTGACGATAACGACAGGCTCCTGAAAAGGAGTGCTTTTTTCCATGTCCAGGTCGCTTTTAACCAACGAGACCAGCGAGCTTGATTTGCTGGATCAACGTCCTTTTGACCAGACCGACTTCGATATCCTTAAATCCTATGAAGCGGTAGTGGACGGGTTAGCGATGCTCATCGGTTCCCACTGTGAAATCGTACTGCACTCATTGCAGGACTTAAAATGTTCCGCTATTCGTATCGCCAACGGTGAACATACCGGCCGTCAGATCGGCTCGCCAATTACCGACCTTGCGTTGCGCATGTTGCACGATATGACTGGGGCCGATAGCAGCGTTTCCAAATGCTATTTTACTCGCGCCAAAAGCGGCGTACTGATGAAATCAGTGACCATCGCTATCCGCAACCGTGACCATCGGGTTATTGGCCTGCTGTGCATCAACATGAACCTTGACGTGCCGTTCTCGCAAATAATGAGCACCTTTATTCCGCCAGAAACGACAGAAGTGAATTCACAGGTCAACTTTGCTTCATCGGTTGACGACCTGGTTGCACAGACGCTTGAGTTCACTATTGAAGAGGTGAATGCCGACCGCAACGTTTCTAACAACGCCAAAAATCGTCAGATCGTTCTGAACCTCTATGAGAAAGGGATCTTTGATATCAAAGACGCCATTAATCAGGTAGCGGATCGGCTGAACATCTCTAAGCACACGGTATATCTCTATATTCGTCAGTTCAAAAGCGGAGATTTCCAGGGGCTGGATAAATAATGCGTTTTGCCATTACGGTGACGGGGCCGGCTTATGGTACGCAGCAGGCCAGCAGCGCACTGCAGTTTGCCCGAGCCGTGTTGCAGGAAGGCCACGAATTGCTCAGTATCTTTTTCTATCGTGAAGGCGTCTACAATGCGAATCAGCTAACTGCCCCCGCCAGCGATGAGTTTGATCTGGTCCGGGCCTGGCAGGCATTACATGATGAACACGGCGTCTCCTTACATATCTGTGTAGCCGCAGCTTTACGCCGTGGCATAACCGATGCACAGGAGGCGCAGCAGCTGAGTTTGCCAGCGCATAATTTGCAGCCGGGCTTTACGCTGAGTGGATTAGGTGCGTTGGCGGAAGCTGCCTTAACCTGCGACCGGATGGTGCAGTTCTGATGAAACGCATAGCCTTTATTTTTTCGTCCGCACCCCATGGCTCAGCATCGGGCAGGGAAGGGCTGGATGCCCTGCTGGCGACATCCGCACTGACGGAAGAGATTGGCGTCTTCTTCGTCGGAGATGGCGTATTTCAGCTCCTTCCGGATCAGCGGCCAGCCGCAGTGCTGGCGCGCGATTATATCTCTACCTTTAAACTCCTGTCGCTATACGATATTGAACAGTGCTGGATTTGCGCGGCTTCAGCGCGCGAGCGCGGCCTGACTTCCGCCACGCCGTGGGTCGTGGACGGTGAATGGCTGGAGCCAGAGGCTCTGCGCGCCCGGCTGGACGATTTTAACGTGATACTGCGTTTCTGAGGTCTGAATGCTCCACACATTAAGCACATCCCCCTGGCACGCCGACATTGCGGCTATGCTCCGTTTGATAAAAGAAGGTGACGAGCTGCTGCTGCTGTCGGACGGCGTTATCGCCGCTGTCGCTCAAGGCCGTTTCCTTGAAATCCTGCAATCTGCCCCCATATCCCTCTACGCTCTGCAAGACGATATCGAAGCCCGCGGGCTGGCTGGTCAAATTGCGGACAGTGTCGTCAGGGTTAGCTATACTGATTTCGTCAGACTTTCAGTCAAACATGCCGGTCAGTTGTCCTGGTAATGGCGGGATTGTTGTATATTTCTTGACACCTTTTCGGCACCGCCCTAAAATTCTGCGTCCTCATATTATATGAGGCGATTTATTACGTGTTTACGAAGCAAAAGCTAAAACCAGGAGCTATTTAATGGCAACAATTAACCAGCTGGTACGCAAACCACGCGCGCGCAAAGTTGCAAAGAGCAACGTGCCGGCGCTGGAAGCCTGCCCGCAGAAACGTGGCGTATGTACTCGTGTATATACCACCACTCCTAAGAAACCGAACTCCGCACTGCGTAAAGTTTGCCGTGTACGTCTGACTAACGGTTTCGAAGTCACCTCCTACATCGGTGGTGAAGGTCACAACCTGCAGGAGCACTCCGTGATCCTGATCCGTGGCGGTCGTGTTAAAGACCTTCCGGGTGTTCGTTACCACACCGTTCGTGGTGCGCTTGACTGCTCCGGCGTTAAAGACCGTAAGCAAGCTCGCTCCAAGTATGGCGTGAAGCGTCCTAAGGCTTAATGGTTCTCCGTTAAGTAAGGCCAAACGTTTTATATTAATGTCAAACTAAACTCTTAGAGTTTTGGACAATCCTGAATTAACAACGGAGTATTTCCATGCCACGTCGTCGCGTCATTGGTCAGCGTAAAATCCTGCCGGATCCTAAGTTCGGATCAGAACTGCTGGCTAAATTTGTAAATATCCTGATGGTAGATGGTAAAAAATCTACTGCAGAAGCAATCGTATACAGCGCGCTGGAGACCCTGGCTCAGCGCTCTGGTAAAAATGAACTGGAAGCATTCGAAGTCGCTCTCGACAACGTTCGCCCGACTGTCGAAGTTAAGTCCCGCCGCGTTGGTGGTTCTACTTATCAGGTTCCAGTTGAAGTCCGTCCGGTTCGTCGTAATGCTTTGGCAATGCGTTGGATCGTTGAAGCTGCTCGTAAACGTGGTGATAAATCCATGGCTCTGCGTCTGGCGAACGAACTTTCTGATGCTGCAGACAACAAAGGTACTGCAGTTAAGAAACGTGAAGACGTTCACCGTATGGCAGAAGCCAACAAGGCGTTCGCACACTACCGTTGGTAATCCCTTCGGAGTCTTAGTCACCAGGCGGGCGCTTCAGGTAAGTCGCCCGTTTTGGATAACTTAACTGAACGCCTAAAGAAATAAACGAGGAATCAAATGGCTCGTACAACACCCATCGCACGCTACCGTAACATCGGTATCAGTGCGCACATCGACGCCGGTAAAACTACTACTACCGAACGTATTCTGTTCTACACCGGTGTAAACCACAAAATCGGTGAAGTTCATGACGGCGCTGCCACCATGGACTGGATGGAGCAGGAGCAAGAGCGTGGTATTACTATCACCTCCGCAGCGACTACTGCATTCTGGTCAGGTATGGCTAAGCAGTATGAACCGCATCGCGTAAACATCATCGACACCCCGGGGCACGTTGACTTCACTATCGAAGTAGAACGTTCCATGCGTGTGCTTGATGGTGCAGTAATGGTTTACTGCGCAGTTGGTGGTGTTCAGCCTCAGTCTGAAACCGTATGGCGTCAGGCAAACAAATATAAAGTTCCGCGCATTGCGTTCGTTAACAAAATGGACCGTATGGGTGCGAACTTCCTGAAAGTTGTTGGTCAGATCAAAACCCGTCTGGGCGCGAACCCTGTTCCGCTGCAGCTGGCGATTGGCGCTGAAGAAGCGTTCACCGGTGTTGTTGACCTGGTGAAAATGAAAGCCATCAACTGGAACGAAGAAGATGCAGGCGTAACCTTCACCTACGAAGATATTCCGGCAGACATGCAGGAACTGGCCGAAGAATGGCACCAGAACCTGATCGAGTCCGCTGCTGAAGCTTCTGAAGAGCTGATGGAAAAATACCTGGGTGGCGAAGAACTGACTGAAGAAGAGATTAAAACTGCTCTGCGTCAGCGCGTTCTGAACAACGAAATCATCCTTGTAACCTGTGGTTCTGCGTTCAAGAACAAAGGCGTACAGGCGATGCTGGATGCGGTAGTTGACTACCTGCCATCCCCGGTCGACGTTCCTGCGATCAACGGTATCCTGGACGATGGTAAAGATACTCCTGCTGAGCGTCACGCTAGCGATGATGAGCCGTTTGCTGCTCTGGCATTCAAAATCGCTACCGACCCGTTCGTGGGTAACCTGACCTTCTTCCGCGTGTACTCTGGTGTGGTTAACTCTGGTGATACCATCCTGAACTCCGTGAAAGCTGCTCGTGAGCGTTTCGGTCGTATCGTACAGATGCACGCTAACAAACGTGAAGAGATCAAAGAAGTTCGCGCGGGCGATATCGCTGCTGCTATCGGTCTGAAAGACGTTACTACGGGTGATACTCTGTGTGATCCTAACGCGCCGATCATTCTGGAGCGTATGGAATTCCCTGAGCCGGTAATCTCTATCGCCGTTGAACCGAAAACCAAAGCTGACCAGGAAAAAATGGGTCTGGCTCTGGGCCGTCTGGCTAAAGAAGACCCGTCTTTCCGCGTATGGACTGATGAAGAATCTAACCAGACTATCATCGCCGGTATGGGTGAGCTGCACCTCGACATCATCGTTGACCGTATGAAACGTGAATTCAACGTTGAAGCGAACGTCGGTAAACCTCAGGTTGCTTACCGTGAAGCGATTCGCGCGAAAGTTACCGATATCGAAGGTAAACACGCTAAACAGTCTGGTGGTCGCGGTCAGTATGGTCACGTCGTTATCGACATGTACCCGCTGGAGCCGGGCTCTAACCCGAAAGGTTACGAGTTCATCAACGACATTAAAGGTGGTGTAATTCCTGGTGAATACATCCCGGCCGTTGATAAAGGCATCCAGGAGCAGCTGAAAGCTGGTCCTCTGGCTGGTTATCCGGTAGTTGATCTGGGCGTGCGTCTGCACTTCGGTTCTTACCACGACGTTGACTCCTCTGAACTGGCGTTTAAACTGGCCGCTTCTATTGCCTTCAAAGATGGCTTTAAGAAAGCGAAACCAGTTCTGCTTGAGCCGATCATGAAGGTTGAAGTAGAAACTCCGGAAGAGAACACTGGTGACGTTATCGGTGACCTTAGCCGTCGTCGCGGTATGCTGCGCGGTCAGGAATCCAACGTGACTGGCGTTGTGATCCACGCTGAAGTTCCGCTGTCTGAAATGTTCGGATATGCAACTCAGCTGCGTTCTCTGACCAAAGGTCGTGCTTCTTACTCCATGGAGTTCCTGAAGTATGATGATGCGCCGAACAACGTTGCTCAGGCCGTAATCGAAGCCCGTGGTAAATAAGCCGCAGGGTTAAAACCAAAGTCCCGTGCTCTCTCCTGAAGGGGAGAGCACTATAGTAAGGAATATAGCCGTGTCTAAAGAAAAATTTGAACGTACAAAACCGCACGTCAACGTCGGTACTATCGGCCACGTTGACCATGGTAAAACTACTCTGACCGCTGCAATCACTACCGTTCTGGCTAAAACCTACGGTGGTGCTGCTCGCGCATTCGACCAGATCGATAACGCGCCGGAAGAAAAAGCTCGTGGTATCACCATCAACACTTCCCACGTTGAATATGACACCCCGACTCGCCACTACGCGCACGTAGACTGCCCGGGCCACGCCGACTATGTTAAAAACATGATCACCGGTGCTGCGCAGATGGACGGCGCAATCCTGGTTGTTGCTGCGACTGACGGCCCGATGCCGCAGACTCGTGAGCACATCCTGCTGGGTCGTCAGGTAGGCGTTCCGTACATCATCGTGTTCCTGAACAAGTGCGACATGGTTGATGACGAAGAGCTGCTGGAACTGGTTGAAATGGAAGTTCGTGAACTTCTGTCTCAGTACGATTTCCCGGGCGACGACACTCCGATCGTTCGTGGTTCTGCTCTGAAAGCGCTGGAAGGCGACGCTGAGTGGGAATCTAAAATCATCGAACTGGCTGGCTTCCTGGATTCTTACATTCCGGAACCAGAGCGTGCGATTGACAAGCCGTTCCTGCTGCCGATCGAAGACGTATTCTCCATCTCCGGTCGTGGTACCGTTGTTACCGGTCGTGTAGAGCGCGGTATCATCAAAGTTGGCGAAGAAGTTGAAATTGTTGGTATTAAAGAGACTGCTAAGTCTACCTGTACTGGCGTTGAAATGTTCCGCAAACTGCTGGACGAAGGCCGTGCTGGTGAGAACGTTGGTGTTCTGCTGCGTGGTATCAAACGTGAAGAAATCGAACGTGGTCAGGTACTGGCTAAGCCGGGCTCTATCAAGCCGCACACCAAGTTCGAATCTGAAGTTTATATCCTGTCCAAAGACGAAGGCGGCCGTCACACTCCGTTCTTCAAAGGCTACCGTCCGCAGTTCTACTTCCGTACAACTGACGTGACTGGCACCATCGAACTGCCGGAAGGCGTAGAGATGGTTATGCCGGGCGACAACATCAAAATGGTTGTTACCCTGATCCACCCGATCGCGATGGACGACGGTCTGCGTTTCGCAATCCGTGAAGGCGGCCGTACCGTTGGCGCAGGCGTGGTTGCTAAAGTTCTCGGCTAATTGCTGATAACATTTGACGCAATGCGCAATAAAAGGGCATCATTTGATGCCCTTTTTGCACGCTTTCACACCAGAACCTGGCTCATCAGTGATTTTTTGGGTCATAATCATTGCTGAGACAGGCTCTGAAGAGGGCGTTAAGTCCGAAACGCAGCAGAGCATTTCGGTTTGGTCGCCTCGCATTTCATGCGGGGTGAAGTTATTTGTCTGAATTCTTGTGACAGGTTGGTTTATGAGTGCGAATACCGAAGCTCAAGGGAGCGGGCGCGGCCTCGAAGCGATGAAGTGGACAATCGTTGTCGTGCTGCTGGTTGTGGCCATCGTCGGCAACTTCCTTTATCGTGACATTATGCTGGCAGTGCGTGCGCTGGCCGTAGTGATTCTGATCGCTGCAGCAGGCGGTGTCGCGCTGTTAACGACAAAAGGTAAGGCGACAGTCGCTTTCGCTCGTGAAGCGAGAACCGAAGTCCGTAAGGTGATCTGGCCGACTCGCCAGGAAACGCTGCATACCACGTTGATTGTTGCCGCGGTGACCGCCGTAATGTCACTGATCCTGTGGGGACTGGATGGTATTCTGGTTCGCCTGGTATCCTTTATCACTGGCCTGAGGTTCTGAGATGTCTGAAGCTCCTAAAAAACGCTGGTACGTCGTTCAGGCGTTTTCTGGTTTTGAAGGTCGCGTAGCTACCTCGTTGCGTGAACATATCAAATTACACAATATGGAAGAGCTGTTTGGCGAAGTCATGGTGCCGACCGAAGAAGTGGTCGAAATCCGCGGCGGCCAACGTCGTAAAAGCGAACGTAAATTCTTCCCGGGCTACGTGCTGGTCCAGATGGTGATGAACGACGCGAGCTGGCACCTGGTGCGCAGCGTACCGCGTGTGATGGGCTTTATCGGCGGCACTTCTGACCGTCCGGCGCCTATCAGTGACAAAGAAGTCGATGCGATCATGAACCGTCTGCAGCAGGTTGGCGATAAGCCGCGGCCGAAAACGCTGTTTGAGCCGGGTGAAATGGTACGCGTTAGCGACGGCCCATTTGCCGACTTTAACGGCGTGGTTGAAGAAGTGGACTACGAAAAGTCTCGTCTGAAAGTGTCCGTTTCTATCTTCGGTCGTGCGACGCCGGTCGAGCTGGACTTTGCCCAGGTAGAAAAGGCTTAACCGCCGATCAAAAAAGCAACGCTTTAATCGTTGCATGAGGCGCGAAATTGGCATACAATTTCGCGCCTTTTGTTTTTATGGGCCTGATGCCCGTAAAGCGATATTTATCACGGGGAGCCTTTTGTAAGGCGCTACACCCAAACGAGGAAATTTAAATGGCTAAGAAAGTACAAGCCTACGTCAAGCTGCAGGTTGCAGCTGGTATGGCAAACCCGAGTCCGCCGGTTGGTCCAGCACTGGGTCAGCAGGGTGTGAACATCATGGAATTCTGCAAAGCGTTCAACGCAAAAACTGAATCCCTGGAAAAAGGTCTGCCAATCCCGGTTGTTATCACCGTTTACGCTGACCGTTCTTTCACCTTCGTTACCAAAACTCCGCCGGCAGCAGTTCTGCTGAAAAAAGCGGCTGGTATCAAGTCTGGTTCCGGTAAACCGAACAAAGACAAAGTAGGTAAAATTTCCCGCGCTCAGCTGCAGGAAATCGCGCAGACCAAAGCTGCCGACATGACTGGTTCCGACATTGAAGCGATGACTCGCTCCATTGAAGGTACTGCACGTTCCATGGGCCTGGTAGTGGAGGACTAAGAAATGGCTAAACTGACCAAGCGCATGTCCGTGATTCGTGACAAAGTTGATGCGACCAAACAGTACGACATCAACGAAGCCATCTCTCTGCTGAAAGAACTGGCGACTGCTAAGTTCGTTGAAAGCGTTGATGTTGCCGTTAACCTCGGCATTGACGCTCGTAAATCTGACCAGAACGTTCGTGGCGCGACCGTACTGCCGCACGGTACTGGCCGTTCAGTTCGCGTAGCCGTATTTGCCCAGGGCCCGAACGCTGAAGCAGCTAAAGCTGCTGGCGCAGAGCTGGTAGGTATGGAAGATCTGGCTGACCAGATCAAAAAAGGCGAAATGAACTTTGACGTGGTTATTGCTTCTCCGGATGCAATGCGCGTTGTTGGCCAGCTGGGCCAGGTTCTGGGTCCGCGCGGCCTGATGCCAAACCCGAAAGTTGGTACTGTAACCCCGAACGTTGCTGAAGCGGTTAAGAACGCTAAAGCAGGTCAGGTTCGTTACCGTAACGACAAAAACGGCATCATCCACACCACCATCGGTAAAGTGGATTTTGACGCTGATAAACTGAAAGAAAACCTGGAAGCTCTGCTGGTTGCGCTGAAAAAAGCGAAACCGACTCAGGCTAAAGGCGTGTACATCAAGAAAATCAGCATCTCCACCACCATGGGTGCTGGCGTTGCCGTTGATCAGGCTGGTCTGAGCGCTTCTGCGAACTAAGATTAGCTTTACGTGGGCGGTGAATTTGTCTACAATCTTACCCCCACGTATTCTGCTTATAGCAGACGTATAGCCGAGATATTCAGGCTGTGGCAAGGCAGTCAACGCCGCCACTGCGTGAATAGCGACGGCTAGACAAGATTTGTTCGTTGGAGCCTGGCCTATCCAGGCCTCCGTCGAAGACCGCAGGTGTTTCGCAAGAAACTTAATCCCCTGCGTAGACGGTGACAGAACGCTAAGATTATTTTTGGATACTCTGGCTTGTTTCTGCTCACCGTATTAAGACGCTCTTCTCTTTGAGTTGAGTGAAGTGAGTTCCGGAGCATGAGCTCTGGCAAACATCCAGGAGCAAAGCTAATGGCTTTAAATCTTCAAGACAAACAAGCGATTGTTGCTGAAGTCAGCGAAGTAGCCAAAGGCGCGCTGTCTGCAGTAGTTGCGGATTCCCGTGGCGTTACTGTAGACAAAATGACTGAACTGCGTAAAGCAGGTCGTGAAGCTGGCGTATACATGCGTGTTGTTCGTAACACCCTGCTGCGCCGCGTCGTTGAAGGTACTCCTTTCGAGTGCCTGAAAGACACGTTTGTTGGTCCGACCCTGATTGCATACTCTATGGAACACCCGGGCGCAGCTGCTCGTCTGTTCAAAGATTTCGCGAAAGCGAATGCAAAATTTGAGGTCAAAGCCGCAGCCTTTGAAGGTGAGCTGATCCCGGCGTCGCAAATCGACCGCCTGGCAACTCTGCCGACCTACGAAGAAGCAATTGCACGCCTGATGGCAACCATGAAAGAAGCTTCGGCTGGCAAACTGGTTCGCACTCTGGCTGCTGTACGCGATGCGAAAGAAGCTGCTTAATCGCAGTTATCTTCATAAAGCATCTGCTTACGTATAAACTTATTCTGATATTCAGGAACAATTTAAATGTCTATCACTAAAGATCAAATCATTGAAGCAGTATCCGCTATGTCCGTAATGGACGTTGTTGAGCTGATCTCTGCAATGGAAGAAAAATTCGGTGTTTCCGCTGCTGCTGCTGTAGCTGTTGCTGCTGGCCCGGCTGCTGACGCTGCTGAAGAAAAAACTGAATTCGACGTAATTCTGAAAGGTATCGGCGCGAACAAAGTTGCCGTTATCAAAGCAGTACGTGGCGCGACTGGCCTGGGTCTGAAAGAAGCTAAAGACCTGGTAGAATCTGCTCCGGCTGCTCTGAAAGAAGGCGTGAGCAAAGATGACGCTGAAGCACTGAAAAAATCTCTGGAAGAAGCTGGCGCTGAAGTTGAAGTTAAATAAGCCAACCTTTCCGGTTGCAGCCTGAGAAATCAGGCTGATGGCTGGTGACTTTTTGGTCACCAGCCTTTTTGCGCTGTAAGGCGCCAGTAGCATTTCACACTGTTTGACTACTGGTTGTCCTGACAATGCTTGTTTCTATAGACGACTTAATATACTGCGACAGGTTAGGGTCCCTGAGCTGTGTAAATCGCAATGAAATGGTTTAAGCGTGATAGAAACAGGTATTGCGGAAAGTGTTCCATTTTCCGGTCAACAAAATAGTGTTGCATAAAAAACTGCCTTATGTGGGCAGATGGGTCGACTTGTCAGCGAGCTGAGGAACCCTATGGTTTACTCCTATACCGAGAAAAAACGTATTCGTAAGGATTTTGGTAAACGTCCGCAGGTTCTGGACATACCTTATCTCCTTTCTATCCAGCTTGACTCGTTTCAGAAGTTCATCGAGCAAGATCCTGAAGGGCAGTATGGTCTGGAAGCAGCTTTCCGTTCCGTATTCCCGATTAAGAGCTACAGCGGTAATTCTGAGCTGCAGTATGTCAGCTACCGTCTGGGCGAACCGGTTTTTGACGTTAAAGAATGCCAGATCCGTGGCGTGACCTACTCGGCACCGCTGCGCGTTAAACTGCGTCTGGTGATCTACGAGCGCGAAGCGCCGGAAGGCACCGTTAAAGACATTAAAGAACAAGAAGTCTACATGGGCGAAATTCCGCTCATGACCGACAACGGTACCTTTGTTATCAACGGTACCGAGCGCGTTATCGTTTCTCAGCTGCACCGTAGCCCGGGCGTCTTCTTTGACAGTGACAAAGGTAAGACTCACTCTTCCGGTAAGGTTCTGTATAACGCACGTATCATCCCTTACCGTGGCTCCTGGCTGGACTTCGAATTCGACCCGAAAGACAACCTGTTTGTCCGTATCGACCGTCGTCGTAAGCTGCCGGCTACCATCATTCTGCGCGCGCTGAATTACACCACTGAGCAGATCCTTGACCTGTTCTTCGAAAAAGTGGTCTTTGAAATTCGCGACAACAAGCTGCAGATGGAACTGGTACCGGAGCGTCTGCGCGGCGAAACCGCCTCCTTCGATATCGAAGCGAACGGTAAAGTGTACGTTGAGAAAGGACGCCGCATCACTGCGCGTCACATTCGCCAGCTGGAGAAAGACGATATTAAACATATCGAAGTTCCGGTTGAGTACATCGCTGGCAAAGTTGCCTCTAAAGACTATGTTGACGAATCTACTGGCGAGCTGATCTGCCCGGCGAACATGGAGCTGAGCCTGGATCTGCTGGCCAAGCTGAGCCAGTCTGGCCATAAGCGTATCGAAACGCTGTTCACCAACGATCTGGATCACGGTCCGTACATCTCTGAGACTGTACGCGTTGACCCGACCAACGATCGTCTGAGCGCACTGGTAGAAATCTACCGCATGATGCGCCCTGGTGAGCCGCCGACTCGTGAAGCTGCTGAAAGCCTGTTCGAGAACCTGTTCTTCTCCGAAGACCGCTACGATCTGTCCGCGGTTGGTCGTATGAAGTTCAACCGTTCTCTGCTGCGCGACGAAATCGAAGGTTCCGGTATCCTGAGCAAAGAAGACATCATTGAAGTGATGAAGAAGCTCATCGATATCCGTAACGGTAAAGGCGAAGTCGATGATATCGACCACCTTGGCAACCGTCGTATCCGTTCCGTTGGAGAAATGGCGGAAAACCAGTTCCGCGTTGGCCTGGTTCGCGTAGAGCGTGCGGTGAAAGAGCGTCTGTCTCTGGGCGATCTGGATACCCTGATGCCTCAGGATATGATCAACGCCAAGCCGATTTCTGCAGCAGTGAAAGAGTTCTTTGGCTCCAGCCAGCTGTCTCAGTTTATGGACCAGAACAACCCGCTGTCTGAGATTACGCACAAACGTCGTATCTCTGCACTCGGCCCGGGCGGCCTGACTCGCGAACGCGCAGGCTTTGAAGTTCGAGACGTACACCCGACTCACTACGGTCGCGTATGTCCAATCGAAACGCCTGAAGGTCCGAACATCGGTCTGATCAACTCCCTGTCCGTGTACGCACAGACGAACGAATACGGCTTCCTTGAGACTCCGTATCGTAAAGTCACCGACGGCGTTGTGACCGACGAAATTCATTACCTGTCTGCTATCGAAGAAGGTAACTACGTTATTGCTCAGGCGAACTCCAACCTGGATGACGAAGGCCACTTTGTAGAAGATCTGGTTACCTGCCGTAGTAAAGGCGAATCCAGCTTGTTCAGCCGCGACCAGGTTGACTACATGGACGTATCCACCCAGCAGGTGGTTTCCGTCGGTGCGTCCCTGATCCCGTTCCTGGAACACGATGACGCCAACCGTGCATTGATGGGTGCGAACATGCAACGTCAGGCCGTTCCGACCCTGCGCGCTGATAAGCCGCTGGTTGGTACCGGTATGGAACGTGCTGTTGCCGTTGACTCCGGTGTAACTGCGGTGGCTAAACGTGGCGGCCTGGTTCAGTACGTGGATGCGTCCCGTATCGTTATCAAAGTTAACGAAGACGAGATGTACCCGGGCGAAGCAGGTATCGACATCTATAACCTGACCAAGTACACCCGCTCTAACCAGAACACCTGCATCAACCAGATGCCGTGTGTCTCTCTGGGCGAGCCGATTGAGCGCGGTGATGTGCTGGCTGACGGTCCGTCCACCGACCTCGGTGAACTGGCGCTCGGTCAGAACATGCGCGTCGCGTTCATGCCGTGGAACGGTTACAACTTCGAAGACTCCATCCTCGTATCCGAGCGTGTTGTTCAGGAAGACCGTTTTACTACCATCCACATTCAGGAACTGGCGTGCGTGTCCCGCGACACCAAGCTGGGGCCGGAAGAGATCACCGCTGATATCCCGAACGTGGGTGAAGCTGCTCTCTCTAAACTGGATGAGTCCGGTATCGTTTATATCGGTGCGGAAGTGACCGGTGGCGATATTCTGGTTGGTAAAGTAACGCCGAAAGGTGAAACCCAGCTGACGCCAGAAGAGAAGCTGCTGCGTGCGATCTTCGGTGAGAAAGCGTCTGACGTTAAAGACTCTTCTCTGCGCGTGCCAAACGGTGTCTCCGGTACCATTATCGACGTTCAGGTCTTTACCCGCGACGGCGTAGAAAAAGACAAACGCGCGCTGGAAATCGAAGAGATGCAGCTCAAGCAGGCGAAGAAAGACCTGTCTGAAGAACTGCAGATCCTCGAAGCTGGCCTGTTTGGTCGTATCTATGCGGTGCTGGTCTCCGGCGGTATCGAAGCTGAGAAGCTCGACAAGCTGCCGCGCGATCGCTGGCTGGAACTCGGCCTGACCGACGAAGAGAAACAAAACCAGCTGGAGCAGCTGGCTGAGCAGTACGACGAACTGAAACACGAGTTCGAGAAAAAACTCGAAGCGAAACGCCGTAAAATCACTCAGGGCGACGATCTGGCACCGGGCGTGCTGAAGATCGTTAAAGTGTATCTGGCCGTTAAACGTCAGATTCAGCCTGGTGACAAAATGGCAGGTCGTCACGGTAACAAGGGTGTTATCTCTAAGATCAACCCGATCGAAGATATGCCTTACGATGAAAACGGCACGCCGGTCGACATCGTACTGAACCCGCTGGGCGTACCGTCTCGTATGAACATCGGTCAGATCCTGGAAACTCACCTGGGTATGGCTGCGAAAGGTATTGGCGAGAAAATCAACGCCATGCTGAAACAGCAGCAGGAAGTCGCCAAACTGCGCGAGTTCATCCAGCGTGCCTACGATCTGGGTACCGACGTTCGTCAGAAGGTTGATCTGAATACCTTCACTGACGAAGAAGTTATGCGTCTCGCTGAAAACCTGAAAAAAGGTATGCCGATCGCAACGCCGGTCTTCGACGGTGCGAAAGAGTCTGAAATCAAGGAGCTGTTACAGCTTGGTGGCCTGCCGACTTCCGGCCAGATCACCCTGTTCGACGGTCGTACCGGTGAGCAATTCGAGCGCCAGGTTACCGTTGGCTACATGTATATGCTGAAACTGAACCACCTGGTTGATGACAAGATGCATGCGCGTTCTACCGGTTCTTACAGCCTGGTTACTCAGCAGCCGCTGGGTGGTAAGGCACAGTTCGGTGGTCAGCGCTTCGGGGAGATGGAAGTGTGGGCGCTGGAAGCATATGGCGCAGCATACACCCTGCAGGAAATGCTCACCGTTAAGTCTGATGACGTGAACGGCCGTACTAAGATGTATAAGAACATCGTGGATGGCAACCATCAGATGGAACCGGGCATGCCGGAATCCTTCAACGTACTGTTGAAAGAGATTCGCTCGCTGGGCATCAACATCGAACTGGAAGACGAGTAACTCTCGCTCAAACAGGTCACTGGTGCCGGGGTAAGACCCGGCGCCAGATTGTGCTAACTCCGACGGGAGCAAATCCGTGAAAGACTTATTAAAGTTTCTGAAAGCGCAAACTAAAACCGAAGAGTTTGATGCGATCAAAATTGCTCTGGCATCGCCAGACATGATCCGTTCATGGTCTTTTGGTGAAGTTAAAAAGCCGGAAACCATTAACTACCGTACGTTCAAACCTGAGCGTGACGGCCTTTTCTGCGCGCGTATTTTCGGGCCAGTAAAAGACTACGAGTGCCTGTGCGGTAAGTACAAGCGCCTGAAACACCGCGGTGTGATCTGTGAGAAGTGCGGCGTTGAAGTGACCCAGACTAAAGTGCGCCGTGAGCGTATGGGCCACATCGAGCTGGCGTCTCCGACCGCTCATATCTGGTTCCTGAAGTCTCTGCCGTCCCGTATCGGCCTGCTTCTCGATATGCCGCTGCGCGATATCGAACGCGTGCTGTACTTCGAATCCTATGTGGTTATCGAAGGCGGTATGACCAACCTGGAACGCCAGCAGATCCTGACTGAAGAACAGTATCTGGACGCGCTGGAAGAGTTCGGTGACGAATTTGACGCGAAGATGGGTGCGGAAGCTATCCAGGCCCTGCTGAAGAGCATGGATCTGGAGCAAGAGTGTGAAACTCTGCGCGAAGAGCTGAACGAAACCAATTCCGAAACCAAGCGTAAGAAGCTGACCAAGCGTATCAAACTGCTGGAAGCGTTCGTACAGTCTGGCAACAAGCCGGAGTGGATGATCCTGACCGTTCTGCCGGTACTGCCGCCAGATCTGCGTCCGCTGGTTCCGCTGGATGGTGGTCGTTTTGCGACTTCTGACCTGAACGATCTGTATCGTCGCGTCATTAACCGTAACAACCGTCTGAAACGTCTGCTGGATCTGGCTGCGCCGGACATCATCGTACGCAACGAAAAACGTATGCTGCAGGAAGCGGTTGACGCCCTGCTGGATAACGGTCGTCGCGGTCGTGCGATCACCGGTTCGAACAAACGTCCTCTGAAATCTTTGGCCGATATGATCAAAGGTAAGCAGGGTCGTTTCCGTCAGAACCTGCTCGGTAAGCGTGTTGACTACTCCGGTCGTTCTGTAATCACCGTAGGTCCATACCTGCGTCTGCATCAGTGCGGTCTGCCGAAGAAAATGGCGCTGGAGCTGTTCAAACCGTTTATTTACGGCAAGCTGGAGCTGCGTGGCCTGGCCACCACCATCAAAGCCGCTAAGAAAATGGTTGAGCGCGAAGAAGCTGTCGTTTGGGATATCCTGGACGAAGTCATCCGCGAACACCCGGTACTGCTGAACCGTGCACCAACCTTGCACCGTCTGGGTATCCAGGCATTTGAACCAGTGCTGATCGAAGGTAAAGCTATCCAGCTGCACCCGCTGGTTTGTGCGGCATACAACGCCGACTTCGATGGTGACCAGATGGCTGTTCACGTACCGCTGACGCTGGAAGCCCAGCTCGAAGCGCGTGCGCTGATGATGTCTACTAACAACATCCTGTCTCCAGCGAACGGTGAGCCTATCATCGTTCCGTCTCAGGACGTTGTACTGGGTCTGTACTACATGACCCGTGACTGTGTTAACGCCAAAGGCGAAGGCATGGTGCTGACTGGCCCGAAAGAAGCTGAGCGTATTTATCGCGCTGGCCTGGCCTCTCTGCATGCGCGCGTTAAAGTGCGTATCACCGAATACGAAAAAGATGAAAACGGCGAATTCGTTGCGAAAACCAGCCTGAAAGATACGACCGTTGGTCGCGCCATTCTGTGGATGATCGTACCGAAAGGTCTGCCTTTCTCCATCGTCAACCAGGCGCTGGGTAAGAAGGCTATCTCTAAGATGCTGAACACCTGCTACCGTATTCTGGGCCTGAAACCGACAGTTATTTTTGCGGACCAGACGATGTACACCGGCTTTGCTTATGCAGCGCGTTCAGGTGCATCCGTTGGTATCGATGACATGGTCATCCCGGAGAAAAAATACGAAATCATCAGCGAAGCGGAAGCGGAAGTTGCTGAGATTCAGGAGCAGTTCCAGTCGGGTCTGGTGACCGCTGGCGAACGCTATAACAAAGTTATCGATATCTGGGCTGCGGCCAACGATCGTGTATCCAAAGCGATGATGGACAACCTGCAAACCGAAACCGTTATTAACCGTAACGGCGAAGAAGAGCAGCAGGTTTCCTTCAACAGCATCTACATGATGGCCGACTCCGGTGCGCGTGGTTCTGCTGCACAGATTCGTCAGCTTGCCGGTATGCGTGGTCTGATGGCGAAGCCGGATGGCTCAATCATCGAAACGCCAATCACCGCGAACTTCCGTGAAGGTCTGAACGTACTCCAGTACTTCATCTCCACGCACGGTGCGCGTAAAGGTCTGGCGGATACCGCACTGAAAACAGCGAACTCCGGTTACCTGACCCGTCGTCTGGTTGACGTTGCACAGGACCTGGTCGTTACTGAAGACGACTGTAGCACCCTGGAAGGCATCACCATGACCCCGGTTATCGAGGGTGGCGATGTTAAAGAGCCGCTGCGCGATCGCGTACTGGGTCGTGTGACCGCTGAAGACGTTCTGAAGCCGGGTACGGCGGACATTCTGGTTCCACGCAACACGCTGCTTCATGAACACTGGTGCGATCTGCTGGAAGAGAACTCCGTTGACTCCGTCAAAGTGCGTTCCGTTGTATCCTGTGACACCGACTTTGGTGTATGTGCGCACTGCTACGGTCGTGACCTGGCGCGTGGCCACATCATCAACAAAGGTGAGGCTATCGGCGTTATCGCGGCACAGTCCATCGGTGAGCCGGGTACACAGCTGACGATGCGTACGTTCCACATCGGTGGTGCGGCATCTCGTGCGGCTGCTGAGTCCAGCATCCAGGTGAAAAACAAAGGTAGCATCCGTCTGAGCAATGCGAAGTCGGTTGTGAACTCCAGCGGTAAGCTGGTTATTACGTCCCGTAATACCGAGCTGAAACTGATCGACGAATTTGGTCGTACCAAAGAGAGCTATAAAGTGCCTTACGGCTCCGTTATGGCGAAAGGTGATGGTGAGCAGGTTGCCGGCGGTGAAACCGTAGCAAACTGGGATCCGCACACCATGCCGGTTATCACCGAAGTGAGCGGTTTCGTCCGCTTCACTGACATGATTGACGGCCAGACCATTACTCGTCAGACCGACGAGCTGACCGGCCTGTCTTCTCTGGTGGTTCTGGATTCTGCAGAGCGTACCACTGGCGGTAAAGACCTGCGTCCGGCGCTGAAAATCGTTGATGCTCAGGGTAATGATGTTCTGATCCCTGGCACCGATATGCCTGCGCAGTACTTCCTGCCGGGTAAAGCGATTGTTCAGCTGGAAGATGGCGTACAGATCAGTTCTGGTGACACCCTGGCGCGTGTACCGCAGGAATCCGGCGGTACCAAGGACATCACCGGTGGTCTGCCGCGCGTTGCCGACCTGTTCGAAGCGCGTCGTCCGAAAGAGCCGGCAATCCTGGCTGAAATCAGCGGCATCATTTCCTTCGGTAAAGAAACCAAAGGGAAACGTCGTCTGGTTATCACCCCGGTAGACGGTAGCGATCCGTACGAAGAGATGATTCCTAAATGGCGTCAGCTCAACGTGTTCGAAGGTGAACGCGTAGAGCGTGGTGATGTAGTTTCCGACGGTCCGGAAGCACCGCACGACATTCTGCGTCTGCGTGGCGTACATGCTGTGACTCGTTATATTGTTAACGAAGTCCAGGACGTATACCGTCTGCAGGGCGTTAAGATTAACGATAAGCACATTGAAGTTATCGTTCGTCAGATGCTGCGTAAAGCGACCATCGAAAGCGCCGGTAGCTCCGACTTCCTGGAAGGCGAACAGGTTGAATACTCTCGCGTCAAGATCGCTAACCGCGAGCTGGAAGCGAACGGCAAAGTGGGTGCAACATTCTCCCGCGATCTGCTGGGTATCACTAAAGCGTCCCTGGCAACCGAATCGTTCATCTCTGCCGCATCGTTCCAGGAGACCACGCGTGTCCTGACCGAAGCAGCCGTTGCGGGTAAACGCGACGAACTGCGTGGCCTGAAAGAGAACGTTATCGTGGGTCGTCTGATCCCGGCCGGTACCGGTTATGCCTACCACCAGGATCGTATGCGCCGCCGCGCAGCCGGCGAGCTGCCAGCAGCGCCGCAGGTCAGCGTGGAAGAAGCTTCTGCTAACCTGGCAGAGCTGCTGAACGCGGGTCTGGGCGGTTCCGACAACGATTAATCGTTGATTCGCTAAGCGCTTAAAAGCCAGTCAGATCATCTGACTGGCTTTTTTATTGCCTGTCCGTTGCTGCTATTATTTATTCGTTATACTTTTTAATTACATTTAATTAATGTAATCGCTGCAATTAATTAGCAAATAAACTCCCCCTTCAAGATTATTTATTTCTGTTTCAGATTTTCATCATCAATCAATGGGTAAAAATCCTACACGTATCAAAAAATACGCGCCGCAAACGCTATATAGTCAAAAAGCTCAAATAATCATGTGATTACTTTTCCCTCATCTTTTCGGTTCTGCGCAACTGAGGGGATCGCTGTATCTGGCGAAAGGGGGCGGGGAAGATGAGTAAATAAAAAACAAAGCGGAAAAGTATTGTCGCTATTTAAAAGATAGCGTCTGGGGGGAAGCATGGAATTTGCTATTCAACTTATCATTATCTTAATTTGTTTGTTCTATGGCGCGAGAAAGGGCGGTATTGCGCTCGGCCTTTTAGGCGGCATTGGTCTGGTTATTTTAGTGTTTGTCTTTCATCTTAAGCCGGGAAAACCCCCTGTAGACGTCATGCTGGTGATCATTGCGGTGGTGGCCGCCTCAGCGACGCTGCAGGCTTCCGGCGGTTTAGACGTTATGCTGCAGATTGCGGAGAAACTGCTGCGGCGCAACCCGAAATACGTTTCAATCGTGGCGCCATTCGTCACCTGCACGTTGACCATTCTTTGCGGAACCGGGCACGTGGTATATACCATTCTGCCAATTATTTATGATGTTGCGATTAAAAATAATATTCGCCCGGAACGACCGATGGCCGCGAGTTCGATCGGCGCGCAGATGGGGATTATCGCCAGCCCGGTTTCGGTGGCAGTCGTCTCGCTGGTGGCGATGCTTGGCAATTTCACCTTTAACGGTAAGCACCTTGAGTTTCTCGATCTGCTGGCGATCACTATTCCGTCAACGCTGCTGGGGATTCTGGCCATTGGTATCTTCAGCTGGTTTCGCGGTAAAGACCTCGATAAAGACGAAGCCTTTCAGGCTTTTATTGCGGTGCCGGAAAACCGCCATTACGTTTATGGTGATACGGCCACGCTGCTCGATAAGAAGCTGCCGACCAGTAACTGGATTGCGATGTGGATTTTTCTGGCCTCAATAGCCGTTGTCGCCCTGCTCGGCGCCTTCTCCGAGCTGCGTCCGGCCTTTGATGACAAGCCGCTGTCGATGGTGCTGGTGATCCAAATGTTTATGCTGCTTTCCGGGGCGCTCATCATCATCATTACCAAAACCAATCCTGCTTCGATTTCCAAAAATGAGGTGTTCCGTTCCGGGATGATCGCCATTGTCGCGGTGTACGGTATCGCGTGGATGGCGGAGACGATGTTTGGCGCGCATATGACCGAGATTAAAGGCGTGCTCGGGGAGATGGTGAAGGAGTATCCGTGGGCTTACGCTATCGTACTGTTGCTGGTGTCGAAGTTTGTTAACTCACAGGCGGCTGCGCTGGCGGCGATTGTTCCGGTGGCGCTGGCGATTGGCGTCGACCCGGCTTACATCGTTGCATCCGCACCTGCCTGCTACGGGTATTATATTCTGCCGACCTACCCAAGCGATCTGGCGGCGATTCAATTCGACCGCTCTGGTACAACGCATATCGGCCGCTTTGTGATTAACCATAGCTTTATTCTGCCAGGGCTCATTGGCGTTAGCGTCTCTTGCGTCTTTGGTTGGGTATTTGCGGCGATGTATGGATTTCTGTAAGAGAGGACAGGCGCCGTTAGCGGCGCCTGTTAAATAGTTGGGGTTATTGCGCGAGCGGAATTCGGCGATAGAGCTCAATCATATCGGTTGCCAGATCCTGAATGACCATCGCGTTCATCAGGTGGTCCTGGGAATGAACGGTAATCAGGTTAACCGGAAGCTTGCCGCTGCCTTCATCCATGCCGATCAGCTGGGTCTGGATTTTATGCGCATGTTTGACAAATTCGTGAGATTCCGCCATCGCCTGTTCGGCCGCAGCAAAATCGCCTTTACGCGCCAGCTGCAGAGCGGTTAAGGCAGAGCTACGCGCTGAACCGGCGTTAACCAGAAGCTCCATGATGATCGTTTCTAAGTCTTCCATCTCTTACTCCATCAGCTTCAGGGCTTTATCAAGCACGGCTTCGCCTTTCATCATGCCGTAATCCATCATATCGATGACGGCAACTTTTTTACCAAACGGGTCGGCCATAGCCTGTAGCTTGGCCTGCTCATACTTCACCTGGGGGCCGAGCAGGATAATATCGGCAGCGGCAAGGTTATCTTTAAACTCGGCAACCGGTACGGCTTTGATGGAGACTTCCACACCTTTTTGTTGCGCAGCAGCCTGCATACGTTGAACCAGCATGCTGGTGGACATACCTGCGGCACAGCATAAAACGATATTCTTCATAATTGTTGGCCCTTATGTTCCTTGATGTACCATCTTTATCGCGGGCAGGCGGGCGGGACAACCGCTTTACGGTGATTGTGTGTAAGTCATCACAAAATAATGAAACCGGTTTCGGTTATGGAGGAGAAAACGCTAAAAGCCGCGTCCGACGGGCCGGAAACGGTAGGCTCTGTTACGCGCGGACGATGCGATTCTTGCCCTGCTGCTTGGCTTTATACAGCGCTTCATCAACGCGCACGACTAGCTGCTCCAGGGGTTCCATATTCCATTCGCCGAGACCTGCGCTAAAGGTGACCGTTAGCCCTTCTTCACGCCAGGAGCGCTGCGCAACGCGGGCCCGCCAGCTCTCCAGCAGCTTCAGAGCGTCATCGCTATGTCCGGTGGTAAAGATCACCGCAAATTCCTCCCCGCCGTAGCGGTAAAGTGAAATTTGCAGAGGTTGGAGGATCTGCAGTCCTTCCCGTGCGACATTGCGCAGAACGATATCGCCATTGAGATGACCCCAGGTGTCATTTATCGTTTTAAAGTTATCAATATCCACCAGCGCGAGAGAGAAAGGCTGATGATCGTTCATCAGCGCGGCGATATCATTGTCGAAGGCGCGTCGGTTCTTGCAGCCGGTTAGCGCATCGATGGTCGCCTGGCGAACGTAGGTTAACTCGCGCTGCTTATTGCTCTCGATGGCTTTGCTGAGCATCGCTTCCAGCCGCGGGGCGCGCTGAACATCCCCGGTTTTAATGGCATTGATGATGTTCATCAACACCGTACGTGAAGCATGGCGCAGATACAGGCCAAACAGCACGATAACGATCGCGGCCAGGGCAAAGCTCCAGGCGACGATATCCGTTTCATGGCGAGTCAAGTTGACCAGCGTCGAGTTATCGACCCGATAAATGACAAACCAGTCGGGGTTGGTAAACGAGTAGTAGTAGTACCAGGCGTTCGTATCGGTATCGTAGAGCTGGCCTTCGCCGCTGGTCATTCTGTCCATCAACGCTTCACTGACGTAGGGTTTAAATAAGGCGCCAGGATCCGGATGGAGAACGACTTTACCATCGCGTTGCACCACAAAAAATTCCCCCTGGACCGGAGCAACCATCTGCCGTAACGCGTAGCCCATTGAGGTGAGATCGAGATGAAATGCGAGACTGCCCTTTAGCCGTCCTTCTGGAGAAATTATGGGTTTGTAGACGGTAATCGTCGGATGATGCGTGAAGTAGTCGTTGTACGGGCTGGTATACCGGCTGAAGGTACTGGCTTCCGCTTGTTTAATAAACCACGGTCTCGATTTGGCATCAAAAGACTGACTGTCTTCCGTCTCCAGAACCTCGGGCGCGCGCAGGTAGTGCCCATTGGTATCCGCCAGCGAGATGGACGAAACGGTTTGCATCATATTTTGCAGCTGCATAAGCTGCATCAAACCTTTTTCAGGATTGACGTTAACCGCCTCATTGAGCGCATCATTGCGGGCAAAGAAAGTGGCGGCACGGGTGAGGATAAAGTCATTGCCCTGCAGCAGCGTCTCCGTGTAGTTGGTCGCCATATTGTGGGTGAAATTGCGGTTAATATGATGATAATCTTCAAGAAAATCATTTCGCTGCGTCGTCGTGGCGAACACCGCTATCAGCAAGAAGCTGAATAAAATACCCGCGAACCCGATCACAATCGGCGAGGTGAAAGAGAGCTTTCTATTATGGCGAGCCATGAGTCGTAAATCGTTCCAGAAGCGTTAAACCGTGGAGAAAGATGCAGGTTTAGCCAGCATGCCTGCCGATTGAATCAGATAAATCTCCGGTAATTATAACGCTGACGTTGTGAGATGGACTGATTAATATTCCATATTGATGGAATTGCCTTTGCAGCGAAGAGGATGGAGCAGGGCGAAAATGAGGAAGAGTTAGCTTTCGCCCTGGACAGCATCCACTGCTGACAAGGGCAGGATAGAGAAACGGAAACACGGTCACCATCTTCCGTTTCTCTGATTACGAGCGTGCACCAGGAACTTTTAAGTCGTTACATTTCTTATCATGATGACTGGGAAGCGCGTCCCAGCCAGCTATCCCAGTCTTTCCATACCGGCTGCAGCCCGCTGGCCACCAGCGCGCTGGCAACCTCTTCCGGGCGTCGGTCATCGTGAGGCGCGAACTGCTCCAGCTCCGGATGGTTATCGGCATACCCACCGGGCTGAGTTTTTGAAAACGCGCTGACGTTGTTGATGGCCAGCGGGATGACCCGATCGCGGAACCAGGGGGATTCGCGGGTGGATAACGAAAGTTCCACTTCCGGGGCCAGCAGGCGGAAGGCGCAAATGGTTTGCACCAGCTGTCGTTCATCCATCAATGAGGCAGGTTCGATACCGCCGGCGCACGGGCGCAGCCGCGGAAAGGAGATGGAGTAGCGGCTGCGCCAGTAGCGCTGCTGAAGCCACAGCAGATGTTCCGCCACCATAAAGCAGTCCACGCGCCAGCTGTCGGAGAGGCCAATTAATGCGCCAAGGCCAATCTTATCAATTCCCGCCTGTCCAAGCCTGTCCGGCGTATCCAGCCGCCAGAAAAAGTCCTGCTTTTTCCCTTTCAGATGGTGTTTCGCATACATGCTTTCATGATAGGTCTCCTGATAGACCATCACGCCGTCCAGCCCGAGGTTTTTCAGCTCGGCGTATTCCTCCCTCGCCAGCGGCTGGACTTCCATATGCAGCGAGGCGAACTGGCGGCGAATCGCGGGCAGATGCTGACGAAAGTAGTCCATGCCGACTTTGCCCTGATGCTCGCCGGTCACCAGCAGCAGATGCTCGAAACCCATTTCGCGAATTGCCGCGCATTCACGGGCAATTTCCGCCTCATCCAGAGTTTTTCGCTTGATGCGGTTACTCATTGAGAAACCGCAGTAGGTACAGTCGTTGGCGCACAGATTAGAGAGATACAGCGGCACATAAAAGCTGACGGTATTACCGAAACGCTGGCGCGTCAGACGCTGAGCACGCTGGGCCAGAGGCTCCAGATAGTCAGCAGCGGCGGGGGAGAGCAGGGCCATCATGTCGTCGCGGCTGAGCTGTTTGGCCGCCAGGGCGCGTTCAACGTCGGCGGTGGTTTTCGCGTTTATTCGCAGGCGAATATCGTCCCAGTCCAGCTGTCGCCAACGGTCAGTGAAGGTGTTCATACCTGCGCCTCCAGAAAGCCGGTCAGCGGGCTGGTGGCCTGCGCCTGCGCGCTGCGCGCGCCCGGTCCGGCCTGCCGCGCCAGTAATCCGGCATCAATCGCCAGCCGGAAAGCCCGGGCCATGGTAACCGGGTCGTCGGCAACGGCGATGGCGGTATTCACCAGGACCGCGTCGGCACCCATTTCCAGCGCCTGCGCTGCGTGGCTCGGCACGCCAATACCCGCATCCACGACCACCGGCACCGTGGCCTGTTCGATAATAATCTCCAGCATTGCTTTGGTTTCCAGTCCCTGATTGGAGCCGATGGGCGCGCCGAGCGGCATCACCGCCGCGCAGCCCGCTTCTTCCAGACGTTTACACAGCACCGGGTCGGCGCCGCAGTAGGGCAGCACGACGAAGCCTTCCCGAACCAGAATCTCCGCCGCTTTCAGCGTTTCGATCGGATCGGGGAGCAGCCAGCGGGCGTCCGGATGAATTTCCAGTTTCAGCCAGTGGGTGCCCAGCGCTTCCCGCGCCAGGCGGGCGGCAAATACCGCCTCTTCCGCCGTTTTGGCCCCGGAGGTGTTGGGGAGCAGGCTAACGCCGGCCGCCAGCAGCGGCGCGAGGATGGCGTCATTATGCTGACGGAGATCGACGCGCTTCATCGCCAGCGTCACCAGTTGGCTACCGGAGGCGCGAATGGCCTCCACCATGACCTCGGGAGCGGCGAATTTACCGGTGCCGGTGAAGAGATGTGATTCAAACGTTTTATCTGCAATACGTAACATGTCAGCCTCCAGCGATAACCTGAAAAAGCAGGATTTGGTCGCCTTCCTGCAAAAGATGATCTTCCCACCGTTCGCGCGGCAGGATGTGTTGATTGAGCGCCAGCGCGACGCCCGGCAACTGCTGTTCCAGTTGAGCGAGCAGGGCGGCGACGGAGGTCGCTTCGGCACACTGCAACGGTTCATCGTTAAACCACACCTGCATGCTGCCCTCCACAGACCGGACAGCCCAGAGATCGCTGTAATGTCAGCGTACGCCAGCTGCTGGTGCGCGCATCAAACAGGCGCAGCGCGTTACGCGGCGCCGCCATGCCGCTGAGCAGCTTGATGGCCTCCAGCGCCTGTAGGGTTCCCATCATGCCGACGACCGGGCCAATGATGCCCGCCGTGCGGCAGTTGCGTTCGGGTTCGTTAGCATCCGGCCACAGGCAGCGATAACAGCCCTGCTCCCACGGCGGCGTCAGTACCATCAGCTGGCCTCCGAGTCCGACAGCGCTGGCAGTAATCAACGGCGTTTTAAGCGCGACGCAGGCGGCGTTGATCGCCTGTCGGGTCGCCATGTTATCGGTGCAATCCAGTACCACATCGGCCTTCGCCACTTCCTCCTGCAGGGCCTTTCCGCCTAACCGCTGCTTCAGCGCAATCAGTTCAATCTGCGGATTTAGCCGAGCCAGCCGGGCCCTGGCGGCCGTGGTTTTAGGCTGAGCGATATCATCGCTGGTGAACAAAATTTGTCGCTGCAGGTTGCTGACGTGAACGTCGTCGTCATCGGCCAGCGCCAGCGTGCCGACGCCGGCTCCGGCAAGATAGAGCGCGGCGGGGGAACCCAGCCCGCCGAGACCCACGATCAACACCCGGCTGGCCAGCAGCTTTTGCTGGCCTTCAATGGCGATATCCTCCAGCAGCAGCTGGCGGCTATAGCGCATAAAATCGCTGTCATTCATCACCGGCTCCCGCTATCTCAAGCAACCGTGCCGTTGCCTGCCGCCAGTCGGTCGCCTGGGTGATGGCGCTGACTACCGCAATGCTGCCGACGCCGGTGGCCAGTACTGCCGGAGCGCGCTCAAGGCTGATGCCGCCAATCGCCACGGTTGGATAATCCTCCAGTCGCTGAATATGCTGCGCCAGCTGATCCAGCCCCTGAGGGGAGGAAGGCATCTGCTTGGTTTGTGTCGGAAAAACGTGACCAAGCGCGATGTAAGAGGGACGCGCCGCCAGCGCGATATCCATTTCCATATCGTCATGGGTGGAAACGCCAAGGCGCAGTCCGGCGTTGCGGATGGCGCTGAGGTCGGTGGTTTCCAGATCCTCCTGGCCTAAATGCACGCCATAAGCCTGATGTTTAATGGCCAGGCGCCAGTAATCGTTAATAAACAGCCGCGCATGGTATTTGCGTCCCAGCGCGATAGCGGCAACGACATCGTCTTCGACATCACTATCGCGCTTATCCTTGATGCGCAGCTGGAGAGTGCGAACGCCCGCAGCCAGTAAGCGTTCGATCCACGCGACGCTATCGACGACCGGATAGAGGCCTAAACGGAATGAGACGGATGGAAAATCGGGTTGATACATCAGGCTTCCTCCTTACGTAGATAGATTTCACTGCCGCGGGCGCGGAAGTTTTCCGACATATCGGCCATCCCCACTTCGATGGTCTGCGCGGCGGCGTAGTCGCGAACTTCCTGGCTTATCTTCATTGAGCAAAATTTGGGGCCGCACATGGAGCAGAAGTGGGCCACTTTGCCTGACTCCTGCGGCAGGGTTTCGTCGTGGTAAGCGCGCGCGGTGAACGGGTCGAGCGCCAGATTAAACTGGTCTTCCCAGCGGAACTCGAAGCGCGCTTTCGACATGGCGTTATCGCGGATTTGCGCGCCGGGATGGCCTTTAGCGAGGTCTGCGGCGTGGGCGGCTATTTTGTAGGTAATCAGGCCCTGCTTAACGTCCTCTTTATTCGGCAGGCCGAGATGCTCTTTCGGCGTCACGTAGCAGAGCATCGCGCAGCCGAACCAGCCGATCATGGCTGCGCCAATCCCGGAGGTGAAATGATCATAACCTGGCGCAATATCGGTGGTTAGCGGCCCTAAGGTATAGAAAGGCGCTTCGTGACAGTGCTCCAGCTCTTCAGTCATATTGCGCTGAATCATCTGCATCGGCACATGGCCCGGGCCTTCGATCATCACCTGTACGTCATACTCCCACGCAATTTGGGTTAGCTCCCCCAGCGTGTGCAGCTCGGCAAACTGCGCTTCGTCGTTGGCATCCTGAATCGAGCCCGGGCGCAGGCCATCGCCCAGCGACAGCGAAACGTCATAGGCGGCGCAGATTTCGCAGATTTCACGAAAATGTTGGTAGAGAAAGTTCTCTTTGTGATGGGATAAGCACCATTTCGCCATGATTGAGCCGCCGCGGGAGACGATGCCGGTCAGGCGTCTGGCGGTCATCGGCACGTAGCGCAGCAGCACGCCCGCATGGATAGTGAAGTAGTCCACCCCTTGTTCCGCCTGTTCGAGCAGCGTGTCGCGGAAGGCTTCCCAGGTAAGATCTTCGGCGATCCCGTTTACCTTTTCTAACGCCTGGTAGATCGGCACGGTACCGATCGGTACCGGACTATTGCGCAGGATCCACTCGCGGGTCTCATGAATATAGCGGCCGGTGGAAAGGTCCATAACCGTATCCGCTCCCCAGCGCGTCGCCCACACCAGCTTCTCGACCTCTTCTTCTATCGACGAGGTGACCGCGGAGTTACCAATATTGGCGTTAACCTTCACGAGGAAGTTGCGGCCGATGATCATCGGCTCGGATTCCGGATGATTTATATTGGCCGGGATAATCGCGCGCCCGGCGGCAACTTCAGCGCGCACAAATTCCGGGGTGATATTCTCCGGCAGCCGCGCGCCAAACCCGACGCCCGGATGCTGCTGGCGCAGCACTTCACCACGAATGCGTTCGCGACCCATATTTTCGCGAATGGCGATGAATTCCATCTCAGGGGTGACAATCCCCTGACGGGCATAGTGCAGCTGCGTCACGCATTTCCCGACGATGGCGCGCCTGGGCGTAAGCAGACCGGAAAAGCGCAGCGCGTTAAGACCATCATCCGCCAGCCGCTCTCTGGTATAGGCTGAGCTGCGATCGCTAAGCGTTTCGCAGTCGCGACGCGCATCAATCCACGGCTGACGCAGTTTCGCCAGACCCTGCTGAACGTTTATCGCGATGTGCGGATCGCCATAGGGGCCGGACGTGTCGTAGACCGGGATGGCTTCGTTTGCTTCATACTGAGGATGGTCTTTGCTGCCGCCGATAAGCGTTGGGCTAAGCTGAATTTCGCGCATCGGCACGCGAATATCTTCCTGCGAACCGCAGATATAGATGCGCTGCGAATTGGGAAATGCGGTGCCTTCCAGGGTGTCGATAAAGCGCTGGGCGCGTTCGCGTTGCTCTCGACGCGTAAGTGATGTTGTAGACATAGCTCATTCCAGTTAAACAGGATATGGCTTGCCAGACGACGGATGGAGTAACAGATGCGATCGGCCATAAAGAGGCAGACGCTAAACGCAGTTTACTCTTGTTCCCTTCGCAGGTATTAGCCTGATCAGGTTCCGCGGATCCCGAATTAACGGTCTCAGCCTTTTCCAGTGGGGAAAATGGGCACTCCGACAAGATGACATCCCCTCTCAGCGAGGGGGAATGTATGTAAACTACGCGTTAATGGCTCACAACTCAAGCGGTCGGCGCGATATTGTCGCTAACGTTGTCTTTTCGACTGTGGGCTACGGCGAGGGCAATCAGCGAATCTTCCAGCGCAAAACGGGCTTCCAGCGCTTCACCGATGTCCGATAGCGCCTGCTGGAACTCAAGATAGTTATCGTGATCGATAGCGTTTTCGAGGCAGGAATCGTAATAATCCATGATCTGCTGGGTATTAGCCTGCAGCTGTGGATAAATCTTAGTGGCGGCTAAAAGTGGCGTATCGCCTTCCAATTCGCCGATAAAGCGTTCATAAATATTAAAATGGCCGGAGGAGAGGTAGTCCACCAGGCTTTGGCAAAAATCATCCAGCGCTTTCTCATTAAGCCGCATAAATGATTCTTTGCCAGGCTTCAGGCCAACCAGGTTGTAGTAAGCCACAAGCAAATGCTTACGTACTTGTAGCCAGCGATCGACCAGTTTATTGCTGCCTCCAACACGTTCCGTCAGGTTTTCCAGCTGGTTTAACATGGTTGACTCCGCAAGGTTTTAAGGGAAATACGTTGCTCACCAAAATGTAAATTTAATGTTAAAAGTGCCAGTAAAATGAAGGTAGTGCAATAGATATGGATCGTATTATTGAAAAATTAGATCGCGGCTGGTGGATTGTCAGCCACGAACAGAAATTATGGTTACCCGATGGGGAATTACCATATGGCGAAGCGGTAAATTTTCATCTTGCCGGGCAAACCGCGCTGCGAATAGGCGAATGGCAGGGCGAACCGGTGTGGCTGGTGCGCCAGGATCGTCGCCATGAGATGGGATCGCTGCGTCAGGTGCTCGATCAGGATGCTGGCCTTTTTCAACTGGCGGGACGCGGGATCCAGCTGGCGGAGTTCTACCGCTCGCATAAATTCTGCGGCTACTGCGGCCATCCAATGCACCCCAGCAAAACCGAGTGGGCAATGCTATGCAGCCACTGCCGCGAACGCTACTACCCGCAAATCGCCCCGTGCATTATCGTCGCCATCCGTCGGGATGATTCTATCCTGCTGGCGCAGCATACTCGCCATCGCAACGGCGTGCATACGGTGCTGGCCGGATTTGTCGAAGTTGGCGAAACCCTGGAGCAGACCGTTGCCCGCGAAGTGATGGAGGAGAGCGGCATCAAGGTGAAAAACCTGCGCTATGTAACCTCCCAGCCCTGGCCGTTCCCGCAATCGCTGATGACCGCGTTTATGGCCGAGTACGATAGCGGCGAGATTGTCATCGACAAGAAAGAGCTGCTGGAGGCGGGATGGTATCGCTATGACAATCTGCCGCTTTTGCCGCCGCCGGGCACCGTGGCGCGCCGGCTGATTGAAGATACCGTGGCGATGTGTCGGGCAGAGTATGAGTGACATGTTACATACACTTTAACCTTCAAATTGCCTCTTTGTTGGCTGCTTTTACTCACCCCAGTCACTTACTTGAGTAAGCTCCTGGGGTTCATTCAATTGCCGCCTTGATCCACTTTGAATGATTTTGTGTATAAACTTGGCGCATCAACGCTAAAGGAATGTAAAAATGACCGAACTGAAGAACGATCGTTACCTGCGCGCGCTGCTACGCCAGCCGGTTGATGTCACCCCGGTGTGGATGATGCGTCAGGCGGGCCGCTATTTACCGGAATATAAAGCCACCCGCGCCGAAGCGGGCGATTTTATGTCGCTGTGTAAAAACGCAGAGCTGGCCTGTGAAGTGACGCTGCAGCCGCTGCGCCGCTATAAGCTGGATGCGGCTATACTCTTCTCGGACATTCTCACCATCCCGGATGCGATGGGGCTGGGGCTCTATTTTGAAGCCGGGGAGGGCCCGCGCTTTACCTCGCCCATTACCTGCAAAGCCGATGTCGATAAATTACCCGTTCCTGACCCGGAAGTTGAGCTTGGCTACGTGATGAATGCCGTGCGCACGATTCGCCATGAGCTGAAGGGAGAAGTGCCGCTGATCGGCTTTTCCGGCAGCCCGTGGACGCTGGCAACCTATATGGTGGAAGGCGGCAGCAGCAAAGCGTTTACGGTAATTAAAAAGATGATGTACGCCGAGCCGCAGGCCCTGCATGCGCTGCTCGATAAGCTGGCGAAAAGCGTCACGCTGTATCTGAATGCGCAAATCAAAGCGGGCGCGCAGTCGGTGATGATTTTTGATACCTGGGGCGGAGTGCTGACCGGCCGCGACTACCAGCAGTTCTCGCTCTATTACATGCATAAAATCGTTGATGGGCTGTTGCGTGAAAACGATGGCCGTCGCGTGCCGGTGACGCTATTTACCAAAGGCGGCGGGCAGTGGCTGGAAGCGATGGCGGAAACAGGCTGCGATGCGCTGGGACTCGACTGGACCACCGATATCGCCGATGCGCGTCGTCGCGTCGGTCATAAAGTCGCCCTGCAGGGCAATATGGATCCCTCGATGCTGTATGCCCCTCCGGCGCGTATTGAAGAAGAGGTGGCGACTATTCTCGCCGGGTTTGGCCAGGGTGAAGGCCATGTCTTTAACCTCGGGCACGGAATTCATCAGGATGTTAACCCGGAACATGCGGGCGTATTTGTGGAGGCAGTGCACCGGTTGTCGGCGCAATACCACCGTTAAGGAGTGAATATGGATTTGTCATCGCTACGCACACAGCAGCTCAGCCTGGCGGCATCGGTTGAACGAGGCGATCGGTTGGAACAGGATCCGCCGACGCTGATCGGCGGAGCGGATGTCGGTTTTGAGCAAGAGGGGGAGGTCACCCGGGCGGCGATGGTACTGCTAAGCTATCCGTCCCTGGAGCTGGTGGAGTATCAGGTCGCGCGCGTCGCGACCACGATGCCTTACATTCCCGGCTTCCTCTCCTTTCGCGAAACCCCCGCGCTGCTGGCGGCATGGGAGCTACTTTCGCAAAAGCCGAATCTGTTATTCGTTGATGGCCACGGTATTTCCCACCCGCGCCGCCTCGGCGTCGCCAGCCATTTTGGCCTGCTGGTGGATGTACCGACTATCGGCGTGGCGAAAAAACGGCTGTGCGGTAAGTTCGGGCCGTTGGGCGATGAACCCGGCGCGCTGGCGCCGTTGTTAGATAAAGGCGAACAGCTGGCGTGGGTCTTGCGCAGCAAAACGCGCTGCAATCCGCTGTTTGTGAGTACCGGGCACCGCGTTGGCCTGGATAGCGCGCTGATGTGGGTGGAGCGCTGCCTGAAAGGCTATCGCCTGCCTGAGCCAACGCGCTGGGCCGATGCGGTGGCGTCCCGGCGTCCGGCGTTTGTGCGTTGGCAAGCAAATCGCGACTGATTCAGGTACACTGCGGCTAATTTCTGACTTCGAGATTTCATCATGTTACAAAACCCGATTCACCTGCGTCTGGAGAAGCTGGAAAGCTGGCAGCACGTGACTTTTATGGCCTGCCTGTGCGAGCGGATGTACCCCAACTACGCTATGTTCTGTCAGCAAACGGAATTTGCCGATGGCCAGCTTTATCGCCGTATCCTCGATCTGATCTGGGAAACGCTGACGGTAAAAGATGCGAAGGTGAATTTCGACAGCCAGCTGGAAAAGCTGGAAGAGGCGATTCCGGCCGCTGATGATTACGACCTGTACGGCGTCTATCCGGCCATCGATGCCTGCGTCGCATTGAGTGAACTGCTTCATTCGCGGCTAAGCGGCGAAACGCTCGAACACGCCATCGAAGTCAGCAAGAGTTCGATCACCACCGTTGCGATGCTGGAAATGACCCAGGCTGGTCGCGAAATGACCGACGAAGAGCTCAAAGAAAACCCGGCTGTCGAACAAGAATGGGATATTCAGTGGGAGATTTTTCGTCTTCTGGCCGACTGCGAAGAACGCGATATTGAACTGATCAAAGGGCTACGTGCAGACCTTCGCGAGGCCGGTGAGAGCAATATTGGTATAAATTTTCAGCAATGAGACCAGAAAACGTGATTTACCGCCTGAATTGTAGCGTCTGAAGGCTTCCATTCCGCCCCCCGTCTGGTCTACATTTGGGGGGCGAAAAAACGTGGCTATCGGTGCGTGTATGCAGGAGAGTGCTTTTCAGGCATTTCCGTCGCACTCGATGCTTAGCAAGCGATAAACACATTGTAAGGATAACTTATGAACAAGACTCAACTGATTGATGTAATTGCGGACAAAGCTGACCTGTCCAAAGCACAGGCGAAAGCTGCCCTGGAATCTACCCTGGCTGCAATTACCGAGTCTCTGAAAGAAGGTGATGCTGTTCAACTGGTTGGTTTCGGTACCTTCAAAGTGAACCACCGCGCTGAGCGTACTGGCCGCAACCCGCAGACCGGTAATGAAATCAAAATCGCCGCAGCAAACGTACCGGCATTTGTTTCAGGTAAAGCTCTGAAAGACGCAGTTAAGTAAGACCGCGTGGCAGTGTACAGTTTTATCGAAGGGGCTTGTCGGCCCCTTTTGTCTATCTGGCGCCGCACGCTGGCGCTGGCGGGCGTATTGCTGCTCACTGCCTGCAGCCATGATTCTTCTCTCCCGCCGTTTACCGCCAGCGGTTACGCGGAAAACCAGGGGGCGATGCGTATCTGGCGCAAAGATTCCGACGGTGAGGTCCATCTCCTTGCCGCCTTCAGTCCATGGCGTCATGGTAATACCTCGACCAGCGAGTATCGCTGGCAGGATGGTCAGCTCGCGCTGATCGAGCTCAACGTCTACGGCAAACCGCCGGAACATATTCGCGCCCGGTTTGATGCGCAAGGCGAACTCAGCTTTATGCAGCGTGAAATCGATGGGCAGAAGCAGCAGCTTTCCAGCGATCAGGTTGCGCTATACCGCTATCGGGCAGAGCAAATACGCCAGACCAGCGATGCACTGCGTCAGGGACGCGTCATGCTGCGCCAGGGGCGGTGGCATGCTGACAGGACGGTAACCACCTGCGAAGGTCAGACCGTGAAGCCTGACCTCGATACGCTGGCGCTGGCGCATATTGAGCGTCGTCAGAACCACTCATCCGTCGAGGTGAGCGTGGCGTGGCTGGAAGCGCCGGAAGGCTCTCAGCTGCTGCTGGTGGCAAACGAAGACTTCTGTACCTGGCAGCCGACCGAAAAAAGCTTCTGAACCTTACCAGTGGTTCATTCCCATATGACCGCGGCCTCCGCCGCAGCCTCCACGTCCCATCCCCTCGCCGCGAGGAATACCCGCCTGCGCTAATGCGAGATCGAACTTCACCCGCTGCTGGGCAAGCTTCTGACCGAGAGCGTCCATCTCCTGGGCGACGGATTCGATTTTCGCGCTGTCAGGTTTATCGGTGGTTAACAGCGCGTTGTATTCATAGCGTTTTGAAATGAGCTGCTGACGTAAAACGCGAGTTTGCCCATAGAAATCATTATGCAGCTTCTGGGCAGTGGCCTGCTGGTCGGTCGTCAGCTGACTATAGCCCTGGGGGCCCATATCGGTACCGTTATACCAGTGGTGCCTTGCCCAGGCTGAGCTACTGCCGAAAGTCAGCGCGGCGAGGGCAATCAGCGTCAGCGTCATTTTTTTGTTCCGTTTCATAGTTTATTCTCCTGCCTTATGGTTACTCAGTGATTTGCATCTTCCGTGCCAGAGTGGAAAGGCCGCAGGATATCGGGCGTTGAATGCTTTTCAGCGGACGAGAGCGAGTAAAAATGACTCGCGGTAAAGGGGGCAGCGGGTCATTTTTACTCGATCGCCTTCCCGGTTTGCGCCCAGGGAGAGGTTAGAGGCGGCGGAATAGTGGCATGATTTCTGCTGGGCTATGCGGTGTCTGAGGAAAGGGAGTTGTCATGAACGTGATGCGGTTGTCTAAGGATTCCATCGCCGTTGGGCTGAGCTGGTTGTTAACCGGCCTTATCTTGCTGCTGGTGTGCCTGTTTTCTGCGTTAATCGTGCGTGACTATGGCCGTGAAAATGAAGCCGCACGCCAGACTATCCAGGAAAAAGGCAGCGTGCTGATTCGCGCTCTTGAGTCCGGAACCCGGGTCGGAATGGGAATGCGTATGCATCATTCCCAGCTGCAGGCGCTACTGGAGGAGATGGCCTGGCAGCCCGGCGTGCTGTGGTTCGCGGTGACAGATGAGAACGGTAAAATTATCGCCCATAGCGACCCGCGGCGGGTCGGTGAGTCGCTCTACCCCGCCAGCACCCTGCGAGAGCTGAATATCGGTAGCGAGGAGCGCTGGCGCCGCCTCGAACAACCGGAGCCGGCGCTGGAGATTTATCGCCAGTTTCGCCCGCTTAACGGCGGTGGGCATCATATGCGCATGATGATGCGTCGCGAATCTGCCGATCTCCGTAATCAGGCGCCCCAGGTCATTTTTATTGCCTTTGATACCCACGAGCTGGATGCCGACCATGCTCGTGGCCTGCGCAATATGGTCATCATGCTCTGCGCGGCAGGCGTAGTCATGACGGCAACGGTGCTGGCGCAGTTCTGGTTCCGCCGCTATCAGCGTTCGCGCAAGCAGCTGCAGGAGGCGACGGCGCGAAAAGAAAAGCTGCTGGCGCTCGGTCATCTGGCCGCGGGCGTCGCCCATGAAATCCGCAACCCGCTATCATCCATAAAAGGGCTGGCCAGGTATTTCGCCGAGCGGACCCCAGCCGATGGCGAGGCGCATCAGTTGGCCCTGGTGATGGCCAGGGAAGCCGATCGCCTGAACAGGGTCGTCAGCGAGCTGCTGGAACTGGTGCGTCCGGCGCATTTAAAATATCAATCGGTTGATTTGAATGAAGTCATTACGCATTCGCTTCAACTGGTTAGCCAGGATGCCGCCAGCCGGGCGATATCTCTGAAGTTTATCGCGCAGCCCGCGCTATGCCGCATCCAGGCCGATCCGGATCGTTTAAAACAGGTGCTGCTCAACCTTTATCTCAATGCTATCCATGCCATTGGCCGCGATGGCGTGATTACGGTGGCGGTGAGAGAGTGCGGCGATGGGCGAGTAAAGGTGAGCGTTGCGGACAGCGGCAAAGGGATGACGGCGGAACAGCTACAGGCCATTTTCACACCGTACTTCACTACCAAGGCCGACGGCACCGGGCTGGGGCTGGCGGTGGTGCAGAACATCGTTGAGCAGCACGGCGGAACAATTGACGCCGAGAGCACTCCCGGCAAGGGCGCGCTATTTACGCTCTATTTGCCGGTTAATGGGCAACAGAAGGATGAACAAGGATGAGTGGCGAGCAGGTCGATATTCTGGTGGTGGACGATGACATCAGCCACTGCACTATCTTACAGGCGTTGTTGCGGGGCTGGGGTTATCGGGTTGCGCTGGCTTACAACGGCGTACAGGCGCTGGAACAGGTGCGCGAGCAGGTGTTTGATCTGGTGCTATGCGACATCCGCATGGCGGAGATGGATGGCATCGAAACGCTGAAAGAGATCAAAACCTTGAATCCGTCGATTCCCGTTCTGATTATGACAGCGTACTCCAGCGTCGACACCGCTGTGGTAGCGCTGAAATCCGGTGCGCTGGACTACCTGATTAAGCCGCTGGACTTTGACAAGCTGCAGCTGACGCTATCCGAGGCGTTGGCTCACACCCGGCAGAGCGAGTCTCCCGTTGCCGGGACCCCGGCCGCCCAGTTTGGCATGGTGGGGGATAGCCCGGCGATGCGGGCGCTGCTGAACAATATCGCCCTGGTTGCGCCCTCCGATGCGACGGTATTAATTCACGGCGAGTCGGGCACAGGGAAAGAGCTGGTCGCGCGGGCGCTGCACGCCAGCAGCGCTCGCAGCCGCCGGCCGCTGGTGATCCTCAACTGCGCGGCGCTTAACGAGTCGTTGCTGGAGTCGGAGCTGTTTGGCCATGAGAAGGGCGCGTTTACCGGCGCGGACAAACGGCGAGAAGGGCGCTTCGTTGAAGCGGACGGCGGTACGCTTTTCCTCGATGAAATTGGCGATATTTCGCCGTTGATGCAGGTGCGTCTGCTGCGGGCGATTCAGGAGCGTGAAGTGCAGCGCGTGGGCAGCAATCAGACCCTTTCGGTCGATGTACGGCTAATTGCCGCCACCCACCGGGATTTAGCCGAAGAGGTCAGCGCCGGGCGTTTTCGCCAGGATCTCTACTACCGCCTGAATGTCGTGACTATCGATATGCCGCCGCTGCGTCATCGCAGGGAGGATATCCCCCAGCTGGCGCGCTATTTCCTGCAACGGTATGCCGAGCGTAACCGTAAAGCAGTACAGGGATTTACGCCACAGGCGATGGACTTGCTGATCCACTACGCCTGGCCGGGTAATATTCGCGAGCTGGAAAATGCGGTGGAGCGGGCGGTGGTCCTGCTGACCGGAGAGTACATCTCCGAACGCGAGCTGCCGCTGGCAATTGCCGGTACGCCAGTTGCGGACGTGTTGCACGGTGATGATGTTATTCAGCCGCTGGTGGAGGTAGAGAAAGAAGCGATCCTCGCGGCGCTCGAAAAAACGGGCGGCAACAAAACTGAAGCCGCCCGTCAGTTGGGCATTACGCGCAAAACGCTGCTGGCAAAGCTCAGCCGTTAGCGGTTTTGCTCACGTTCGATAGCGCGCCAGCCGATGTCGTTACGGCTAAAGCTGCCGTCCCAGCTGATATCGCTCATCAGGGCGTAAGCGCGCTTTTGCGCTTCAGCAACGGTGCGACCCAGTGCGGTGGCGCAGAGTACCCGGCCGCCGCTGGTCAGCACGCGATCGTCATCAGCGAGTCTGGTGCCGGCGTGGAAGACCTTGCCGTCTGCCGTTTCTTCCAGCGGCAGGCCGTGGATCTCATCGCCGGTGCTGTAGTTGCCCGGATAACCACCGGCGGCGATCACGACGCCCAGCGAGGCGCGCTCGTCCCACTCGGAGGTTTTCTCATTCAGCTTACCGTCGCAGGCGGCGAGGCACAGATCCACCAGATCCGATTTCATGCGTAGCATGATCGGCTGGGTTTCCGGATCGCCAAAGCGGCAGTTGAACTCGATTACCTTCGGGTTGCCCTGTTTGTCGATCATCAGGCCCGCATAGAGGAAACCGGTGTAGGTATTACCCTCCGCTGCCATACCTTTTACGGTTGGCCAGATAATGCGTTCCATGGTGCGCTGGTGAACCTCATCGGTGACCACCGGTGCCGGAGAGTAAGCGCCCATACCGCCCGTGTTCGGGCCGGTATCGCCATTGCCCACGCGTTTATGATCCTGGCTGGTGGCCATCGGCAGGACGTGCTCGCCGTCGACCATCACGATAAAGCTCGCCTCTTCGCCGTCGAGGAACTCTTCAATGACGATGCGGTGCCCGGCGTCGCCAAAGGCGTTACCTGCCAGCATGTCTTGAACGGCGGCTTCCGCTTCTTCCAGCGTCATGGCGACAATCACGCCCTTGCCGGCGGCCAGGCCGTCGGCCTTGATAACGATGGGCGCGCCTTTCTCACGCAGGTACGCCAGCGCGGGCTCGACTTCGGTGAAGTTCTGGTATTCCGCTGTCGGAATGTTATGGCGAGCAAGAAAATCTTTGGTGAAGGCTTTAGAGCCTTCCAGCTGCGCCGCGCCTTCCGTTGGGCCGAAGATTTTCAGCCCCGCGGCGCGGAACGCATCCACAACGCCAATCACCAGTGGCGCTTCCGGGCCAACGATGGTCAGATCAATTTTCTCGTTTTGAGCAAAGCTCAGCAGCGCCGGAATATCGGTGACGCCGATAGCCACATTCTGCAGCGCTGGTTCCAGGGCGGTGCCCGCGTTACCCGGGGCGACAAAAACGGTATCGACTTTTGGCGACTGCGCCGCTTTCCAGGCCAGGGCATGCTCGCGGCCGCCGTTGCCAATAACTAATACTTTCATCGTCTGCTCCGTGAATTAATGGCGGAAGTGGCGCATATCGGTGAAGATCATCGCGATGCCGTGCTCATCGGCGGCGGCAATCACCTCTTCGTCGCGAATAGAACCGCCGGGCTGAATGACGCAGCTCACGCCAACGGCAGCGGCGGCATCAATACCGTCGCGGAACGGGAAGAAGGCGTCGGAGGCCATCGCCGAACCTTTCACTTCCAGTCCCTCATCGCCTGCTTTAATCCCGGCGATTTTGGCAGAGTAAACGCGGCTCATCTGACCTGCGCCTATTCCGATGGTCATGTTCTCTTTGGCATAAACAATGGCGTTAGATTTAACGAATTTCGCAACGATCCAGCAGAACAGCGCATCGCGCAGCTCCTGCTCGGTCGGCTGGCGTTTGGAAACCACGCGCAGTTCGCCTTCTGTGACCATACCCAGATCGCGGTCCTGAACCAGCAGGCCGCCATTAACGCGTTTGAAGTCCAGACCCGGCACGCGCTGCGTCCACTGACCGCAGGTCAGAACGCGGACGTTCTGTTTCGCAGCAGTGATCTTCAGGGCCTCTTCCGTCGCAGACGGTGCGATGATCACTTCAACGAACTGGCGGGAGATGATGGCCTGCGCGGTTTCGGCATCCAGTTCGCGGTTAAACGCGATAATGCCGCCGAAGGCAGAGGTCGGGTCAGTTTTGTATGCGCGGTCGTAGGCATCCAGAATAGAGGTGCTTACCGCTACGCCACATGGGTTGGCATGCTTCACAATAACGCAGGCCGGCTCGCTGAATTCTTTGACGCATTCCAGCGCGGCATCGGTGTCGGCAATGTTGTTATAGGAGAGGGCTTTACCCTGAACCTGCTGTGCCGTGGCGACAGAGGCTTCTTTGATTTCTTCTTCTATATAGAAGGCAGCCTGCTGGTGGCTGTTTTCACCGTAACGCATATCCTGCTTCTTAATGAAGTTCAGGTTCAGGGTGCGCGGGAAGCGGCCAGCGGCTTCTTTGCTCTCGCCGTGATAGGCCGGAACCATGCTGCCGAAGTAGTTGGCAATCATGCTGTCGTAGGCGGCGGTGTGTTCGAATGCTTTAATGGCGAGGTCGAAGCGGGTGTCGAGGGTCAGAGAGCCTTCGTTCGCATCCATCTCTTTAATAATGGCATCGTAGTCGCTGCTCTTCACCACGATGGCGACGTCTTTATGGTTCTTCGCCGCCGAGCGAACCATGGTTGGGCCGCCGATATCAATGTTTTCTACCGCATCTTCCAGCGAGCAACCCTCGCGGGCAACGGTTTGAGCAAACGGATACAGGTTAACAACCACCATATCAATAGGCGCGATACCGTGTTGTTCCATAATGCCGTCATCCTGGCCGCGGCGGCCGAGAATGCCGCCGTGAACTTTCGGATGCAGAGTCTTCACGCGTCCGTCCATCATTTCCGGGAAACCGGTGTAGTCAGAGACTTCGGTAACCGGCAGACCTTTCTCAGCCAGCAGGCGTGCGGTACCACCCGTAGACAGTAGCTCGACACCACGAGCGGAAAGCGCCTGCGCGAATTCGACGATACCGGCCTTGTCAGAAACACTGAGCAGGGCGCGGCGGACTGGACGACGTTGTTGCATGGTATTAAATCCCCAGGATTTGAATATTACAGAGAGCGTTAGGTGAGTTTTTGCCTAAAAACTCACCTAACGCACCCAACCGGGCATCCTTGTTATAGCGCGGCATTGTAACGAAAACGTTTGCGCAACGCTCGCGAATTTTTATCTTTCTCTTTTTGGCCCTGAACGACGGCTTATATAGAGAGGTGGTGTGGCTTTTGTTTTGGGGTATCGCCCGTCATCTGTGGATAATTCTGTGCGTAACAGGGTATAAAGCGGGGTTTTGCTGGGGAATGCAGCAGTCAGTCATTTTTCTGCAATTTAACTATTGCGGATGCCCGGGAACTCCCTATAATGCGCCTCCATCGACACGGCAGGTGTGAATCACTTCACACAAACAGCCGGTTGGTTGAAGAGAAAAAATCCTGAAAAA
>OLSC01000276.1_pt1 | contig 65953 bp, 63 predicted proteins | sample 1672881 | NCBI WGS metagenome assembly OLSC01 (sample SAMEA3136733, study PRJEB25190) | human gut metagenome | biome: human gut; feature: human-associated habitat; material: faeces | place: Austria | collected 2013 | reverse complement strand
CCGCCGATATTTAGCCTTGTCGCTTAAAGCGACTGAGGAGCATGTGACTTTAGTCGTGTGAGATCCACTAGATTAATTGTAAGGATATCAGATTACATGATCAATCGTTTGATCGCGGATGGTCGAATGGATGAGATTGGGAAAATCATAGACAGTGCGGAGGCGTGCAGGGAGTTGTATAAAGAGTATGGTTTGTGAGAAATAAAGAGGATATTTTGTTACTGGTGACAAATGTCAGATTTTTACAGAAGAGAGGATATAAACATGGGTGTTTACAGGCGTAAGGCACAGTATCATGAGACGGATCAGATGGGGATCATCCATCATTCCAATTATGTGAAATGGATGGAAGAGGCCCGGATCGATTTCATGAAGGAGTTGGGCTTTGGTTATGGTGAGGTGGAGAAGCGGGGGATTGTTTCTCCGGTTGCAGAGGTTTCAGTTTCTTATAAGAAGCCGGTGCTTTTTGATGATGTAGTTGGGATTTCGGTTTCGGTGAAGAAGTACAGTGGTGTGGTTCTGGAGCTGGCTTATGAGTTTTTTAATGTGACCAGAAGTGAGGTTTGTACAGAGGCTTCCTCGAAGCATTGTTTTACCAGGAATGGGGAGCTGGTTTCTCTGAAAAAAGAGATTCCGGAACTGGATGTGCTGTTCAGAAGCTGTGTGAAGGGGGATTGAGTCTGATGGAAGTTGTGGAGATGCTTGATAATCTGAAGGAAAAGGCCCGCAGGGACCCGGCGCTTCGGGAGATGTTGCTTGCTACCCGCAGGGAGAAAGCGCCGCTGGCTGCTTTCTGTAAGAAGTGCCGGGAGCTTGGGGTTCCGGTTTATGAGATGGATCTGATCGCAGCTGGTGAGGAATTTTATGCAGCGATGAAGAGGAGTACCAATGGCGGCGGAGAGAATTCTCCGATGCTTGAGGGTGAGGATGATTTTTATGAACTGTTTTTTGCTGGGTTGGAGTGAAAAAACAGTTTCAAAATTCCGCATCAATATACTTCTCCAGCACCGGGAACTGTACACCACCAATCTTCAGTACCTGGCTGTGGAAAGCTTTCAGATCAAAGTCCTGGCCAAGGCGGTTCTGTTCGGAGGTGCGTAAGTCCAGAAGGCTTAAGTAGCCCCAGTAGTATTTCAGATAATTTCCCGGGGTTTCCAGGATATACTGGTAGATCTCGGAGACAACGGCGCTGTCTTCGATACCAAAGGCTTTCAGAAAGCTGGCGGCTTCGGCCTGAGTCCAGCCGTTGTAATGGATCTCAATGTCCAGAAGGGAGTACATGCATAAATTGATGCTTCGGTTCAGCCAGGAGATCCTGGCAAGCTCTGTGGCAGAAGGATCCTGAATATAATCGGCGGCGTACTGGTAGGCATAGGGTTCGATGTAGGTGGCCCATCCTTCTGCAAAGCCGGAGGTACAGAGGAGATTTCGGATGTTGGAGGATTTTTGGCGTTGGAAGGTGACAGTCTGGTAAAGATGCCCCGGGAATCCTTCATGTGCCAGTGTGGTAAAAAGCTCCAGACCCTGGTAGCTGGCAGCCGGATTTATGTAGATCACATTGGGGGTTCCGGTATCCATAGGTGGGGTGAGATAAAAGGCGGGGCTTAGATATTCTTTCATGGAATCGTGGACTGTGCGGAGCTCAAAGGTGACATCTGTGAGAGGTGGGAAGTCTGTTTGGATCTTCTGCTGCAAGGCATTCAGCATCTGGGCAGGCTTTATTTCTCTGAAAGTGATTCCCCGGCTGAGAGTAGTCAGAAGCTCCGGGTTTTGTCGAAGTATGGTTCCTGCGATGCCGATCTCGTCGGAAAGCTGTCCGGAGAGTCGTTTTTCCATTTGCTTTACAGGAACGTAAGAGCCGGTCTGACTCTGAAGAAGATAGAGATAATAGGCTTTTCCTCCCTTGAAATAAGTCAGGCCACGAGTGTTTTTTCCTGTGCCACGCAAAGCTTCCAGACCGGTCATAAGTTCCTGATAGGCTGGGATGACTTCTGTTTTCATAAGATTTTGGTGGGTCAGGACCAGAGCGTTCTGCTCTGAGGAAGGAAGTTTTCCATATTCGGATAGCTTTTTCTGGAAAATTTCCAGCATATAATTGTTGTCGGGATTCTGGATAAAAGCACTGCATTGTGCAAGGACCCGGTCCAGGGTAGTATCGCTCATAAAGAAGCCAGCTTCGGATTTCTTTTTTTCAAATTTCAGGATGCTCCGAAAGTATGGGCGGATGGTGGTGAGAAGAGTGAAATAGTCGGTGATATCACGATCTTCATAAAAGGCATATTCCGCCAGAAGAACCGGAAGCTGAGCTTGAATACCAAGACTTGGGCCAAGAGGCTCCTGAAGCAGATAATTGTCGCCCAGTGATTTTTCCGTGTGGTAATAGAGGAGCATGGAGTCCAGCGTCAGCTGATTTTCCGTGGAAAGGCGGCTGTAGCGGAAGGATTTCAGCTTTTTTTCGTATTGGCTGCAGATCTGGTATGTATTTTTCATATCTGTGGGGACAGTGCCAAGAGAAGCTTTTTTTCGCCGGATACCCTGTTTTTCCGGATGTGCCAGGGTATAATGGAGGGTAAGGGTGCTGCCGGAAACTTCATTTTGAAAAACTTTTTCGGAAAAGGCTTCGAATTTTCCGTTTTCTGTGATCCCGTGAGTGGAAAAATAACCGGCAGTAAGGCCGGTGAGAAGTGCCAGGATAAGAAGCAGAGTGATGATAATAGGAGATTTATTTTTCCTGATTTTAAGAGACATAAGACAGTTTTTCATTACTGTTTACAGACATATACCATGTGGAGAGTGCTGATGGTCTCGAAGCAAACAGTAACGTCCTTTCAGAGTGGCGCTTTGTTCTATCATATTGGAAAATTACGGAATCTATGATATTATGTGAGCGGAAATATACAAAAATGGAGAAATAACATGAGTGATATTTATGATCTTGCAATTTTAGGCGGAGGTCCGGCAGGGATCACGGCAGCGATCTATGCGTCCAGGGCCAGGTTAAATACCATATGGATCGATAAAAACTTTGCACCGGGCGGTCAGGTCACAGCTACCTATGCGGTGGATAATTATCCGGGAATGCCGGGGATATCGGGCATGGATCTCGGAGAAGCCTTTGGGGCACATGCCCGGAAGCTGGGATTGGAACCGCAGCGAGAGAAGATTCTTTCCCTGGAAAATATTTCCGGAGAGATCAAGACGATTCGTACAAAAAAGCATGAATATCAGGCGAAAACTCTGATTCTTGCATTTGGGGCAGAGCACCGGAAGCTGGATATCCCGGGAGAGGATGATCTGAGCGGCCTTGGTGTTTCCTACTGCGCTACCTGTGACGGAGCTTTTTATAAGGATCGGACCGCAGTGGTAGTGGGGGGAGGAAACGTGGCAGCAGAGGATGCAGTTTTTCTTTCCGGCCTCTGTGAAAGGGTATATCTTGTTCATCGCCGTGATGCGCTTCGAGCAGATCAGGCACTTCAGGAGAAAGTCTTTGCCTGTGAGAATATAGAAATGGTGTGGGACAGTGTTCCCCTTGAGATTCTGGGACAGGATGAAGTGACCGGTCTTAAGATCCGTAATATAAAAACAAATGAAGAGAGGGAATTGACCGCAGAAGGTGTTTTCATTGCTGTGGGGATCGTTCCTAATACGACACTTGTAAAGGACCAGCTCAAGCTGGATGAAAATGGATATATCTGTGCAGGAGAGGAGGGTGTTACCAGCGCACCTGGGGTTTTTGCAGCGGGGGATATTCGTACCAAGGCACTTCGCCAGATAGTAACTGCTGTTTCAGACGGAGCCAATGCAGTGGCTTCCGCACAGAAATATCTCTGGAGGAAAGATAATGGCAACGATTAAGGAAATCGCGCAAAGAGCAGGCGTGAGTACAACAACTGTTTCCAACGTCATACATGGAAAAACAAAAAAAGTATCTCCTGCCAATATTCAGAAGATCGAGAATCTTATCCGGGAGATGGGGTATGTCCAGAAAATGGGACTGAGAGTTCTGAATAAAGAAAAATCCCAGCTGATCGCAGTTGTGATCAATTATCATAAAGACTTCAAGGATTCTATCATCGGAGATCCTTTTTATGGAAAGATCATCGGTTTTATTGAGAAGTACGTGCAGGAACTTGGCTACTATCTGATGCTCTATTCTGCAAAGGATACGGACAAGATCTTTCAGATGGTCATGGGTTGGGATGTAGATGGTGTTATTGCCATTTCCTTCAGCAAAAGCAACTGCGAAAAAATCTATCAGCTGATCAACAAACCGATCGTTTCTATTGATGCATATGGTGAGCTTGATGCAGGCCAGGAAAACCATGTCCTGAATATCGGACTGGACGACGAAAGTGGCGGCTATCTTATGACAAAATATCTTCTGGAATGCGGCTATGAGCATATCCAGGTTTGTGCAGGCCGTGATAATGGTGTGGATCATCTTCGTTACATGGGCGCTCAGCGGGCGGCGAAGGATTTTGCAAAGAAAAAGCAGAAGGTGCAGTTTACTGCTCTTGGAATGAACTACGCCAAACGAAAAGAAAGCTATGCGTGGCTGCTCCAGCGGAAAAAACCAAAGGCCGCACTGTTTTTCCTGTCGGACCTCTATGCATTGGAGGCTATCAGCTTTTTCAGCAGTCGTGGAGTAAAGATTCCGGAGGAGATCGGAATTGCAGGATACGATAACATCAGCTATGCGGAATTTTCCGTGCCTCGTCTGACTACTATCAGCCAGAATGTGGAGCAGAAGGCGTCTCTTGCAGTGGAAATTCTGATGGAACGGATCAATGGAGTGGAAAAAGAGCGTGAAAATGAGATCATGCTTCCGGTCACGCTGATCCCCAGGAGATCTGTACAGCCGCAGCATGAGGAAAAGTAAGTCTGCAGAGAATGTACCTGATCTGATCAAGGGGGTAGATACGAGAAGTCACTGCAGAACTGTGAAAAATAGAAAATCGGGACTTTCAATATAGTAAGAGTACAGAGAATCTGAGATATAAAAATATCAAAAGCCGAAATATACGGGAACTGTCAGTGTCTGACAGTCAGAGTATTTTCGGCTTTTTGTAAATTTACCTGAAATCGTAAAAGAGTTATCATGTGTGGGTTCGTGCTGAAGATGTGGATAATAAGCATTTGCTGTTCTATGTGAAACCTGCACAAAACCATGATTTTGAACTTGTTACAATGATAGGTTATGTACATAACCTATTTACACAGCCTAACTTTGATGCTATAGTGTGAGCACAAAGGTTAGGTACATAACCAAAGGGAAAGAGTACAGAAGGAGTGAATACCAGATGAAACAGATTCTGATCGCCACACATGGAAAAATGGCCTCCGGCATTCGTTATACAGCAGAGCTGATCGTTGGAAAAATGGCTGAGATCACAACCATTGATGCTTATGTGACACCGGAAGACAATGTGGAGAAAAAGTTTGAAGAATATTTCGCACAGCATGAAAACGACAGGATTTTCGTTTTCACAGATTTGATGGGAGGAAGCGTAAATCAGAAGCTTCTGGGATACAGCCAGAAAGAAAATGTTACGCTGATCACAGGAACCAACCTTCCGGTCCTGATGCAGGTCCTGATGGCAGATGACGATGTGACAGAGGATGAGATCCAGGAGTTTATCGATGATGCCAGAGAAGAGCTTCAGGTAGTGGACTTTGGTGGTGGAAAGAAATCCACATCTGAAAAAAATGCTGAAGAAGATACTGCACAGGGTATCGAAAATACTGCGCAGATTTCAGAAGGTGCTACATCGTATGCAAAAAAATCCGCACCGAAAAAAGCTCTGGCTCCCCAGTCCTATGACAATTCCACAGCAAAGATCACCGCACTTCGTGTAGATGACCGTCTGATCCACGGACAGGTTGCCATGACCTGGACCAAACAGCTGGCTGTACAGGGAATCGTGGTAGCTAACGACGAGGCAGCTAACGATAACACCCAGAAGATGGCATTGAAAATGGCCGTACCGGGCGGAATCAAATCGCTGATCAAACCGGTGGATGAAGCCATTCGTATTTTAAACAATCCGAAGGCATCCAGGATGCGTATTCTGGTTCTGACAAGAACGGTAAAGGATGCTCTGAAGATAAGACAAAGTGTTGGTGAGATCGGATTCCTCAATGTAGGAAATACGGGACGTTTTGATGGGATCGATGTTTCCGAGAAGCTTGTCCTGACCCCGACTATCATGCTGACAAAAGCAGAACAGCAGGCACTGAAAGAGCTGGTGGCTCTTGATCCGAAGGCCTGTATGCAGCAGGTACCCAATGATGAGCAGAAGCTTGTGAAGGATGTACTGGACAAGCTTGACTGACATCCACTGAATAAATAAAACGTAGCACAAAAAAGGGAGGAAAGAAAAAATGTTAAATGCATTTCTTGTAGCACTTGCCGTATTTATCTGCGTCGGCGGTGCAGAGCTGATCGGATTTACCATGCTGAACCGTCCGATCGTCATCGGACCGCTGGTAGGTCTGTTGCTTGGAGATCTTCATACAGGAGTTATCATCGGAGCTTCATTGGAAGCTGTTTTCATGGGAGTTGTAAATATCGGCGGTGCTTCTGCGGCAGAGCCCGGAATCGCCACAGCTGTAGGAACTGCTTTTGCCATCATGCTTGGCAAAGGCTCTGAGGTTGCCCTGACACTGGCACTTCCAATCGGTATCCTTGGTCTTCAGATCAAGACCGTTCTCTACATTTTTATTGTAGGTATGTTTGCAAAAACCTTCGATCGTCTGGCGGCAGAAGGAAAAGAAAAACAGATCGTTGCTCTTCACTATGGGCTCTGGGCTGTAAACTGGTTTTTATATTCCTTGTTCGCATTTTTCGGGATCCTGTTCGGATCTGATGCAGTCAGTGCACTTCTGGATGCCATCCCGGATGTTGTTATGAATGGTCTGACAGTTTGCGGCGGACTTCTTCCGGCAGTAGGTATGGCAATGTTGATGAAGATGCTCTGGGATAACAAGATCTGTATGTTTTATTTCTTGGGCTTTGTCCTTGCAGCATACTTAAAGCTTCCACTGATCGCTCTTGCCGTGATCGGTGTGATCATTGCCATTTCCATTGGTATGAACGATTACAAGCTGAACCAGCTTGCGGCACAGAGAGTGGCAGCTTCACCAGCCGGTGGTTCTGACGAATATCTTGATGAAGAAGAGGAGGAATTTTTCTCATGAGTAATTTAACGAAATCCATTCCTGCAGATGAAAGAAAAATGCTGAGAAAAGCGTTCTGGCGTTCCTTCACTCTGTATGCGGCAGTAAGCCCGGCAAAACAGGGAGCTTCCGGTTTCTGTTATTCCCTGATGCCGTTTATCAACAAATTTTACAAAAATGATGAGGAGGGCAAAAAAGCAGCCCTCACAAGAAGTATGTCCTATTTCAATACAACCATCACCTGTTCCACTTTCATTATGGGTCTTGTAGCTTCCATGGAGAAGAAAAACAGCGAGCAGAAGGATTTTGATGCAAGCTCTATCAATGCAGTCAAATCCTCTCTGATGGGACCTCTGGCCGGCATCGGTGATTCCATTTTCTGGGGCGTTCTCCGTGTGATCGCGGCCGGGATCGCAGTAGGTCTTGGTGCATCCGGAAACGTTCTGGCACCGATCGTGTTCCTGCTTCTTTTCAATATTCCGTCTATTCTTGTGAAATATTACGGAACCTTCCTGGGATACAAGCTTGGTTCCGAATACATCCAGAAGGTTTATGCAAGCGGTCTTATGAACATCCTGACAAAGGCTGCCAGCATTGTAGGTCTGATCATGGTCGGCGGCATGACTGCCAGCATGGTAACCTTTAATTCCACTTATGAACTCACCATGAAGGGTGAATCTGTTCTGAATCTCCAGAACATGCTGGACCAGATCTTTGTCGGCATCGTTCCTCTTGGACTGACTCTTCTGTGCTACTATCTGCTGAAAAAGAAAAATATCAGCATCACAGTTCTGATCATTGGTGTTATCATCCTGAGCATCCTTCTCTCTCTTCTTGGAATTGCATAAGCCTTAAGGATAAGGAATAAAGATCAGAATTATGAAAAGGCGGGCCGTATAGGGTCCGCCTATAAAAAAGCCTAAAAAAAGTTATATCGAAATAACTGACCGTAAAAAGGGCAGTTGAAGAACACCTGACCGGATATAAATAAGCAGCAAATACGGATTATAAATATCTGCTCAATGCAAAATAAAGGAGACATAAGAAATGAAAGATTGGTGGAAGAATTCCGTTGTATATCAGATTTATCCAAGAAGCTTTAAGGACTCCAACGGGGACGGCTTCGGCGATCTCAAGGGTATTATTGAAAAGCTCCCTTACCTTCAGAATCTTGGGATCGATGTGATCTGGCTTAGCCCTGTTTTTGACTCCCCACAGGACGACAACGGTTACGATATCAGTGATTACCGGAAGATCTACGCGGGCTTCGGAAGTAACGAGGACATGGATGAGCTGATCGGAAAAGCTCATGAGCATGGTATCAAGATCATTCTGGATCTTGTTGTCAACCATACTTCCGATGAGCATGCATGGTTTGTGGAAAGCCGGAAATCAAAAGACAGCAAATACAGTGATTATTATATCTGGAAGGATCCGAAAGCAGACGGCAGTGAGCCAAACAACTGGGGCTCCAGCTTCTGTGGAAGTGCCTGGGAATATGATGAAGAGCGCGGCCAGTATTACCTTCATTTTTACAGCAGAAAACAGCCGGATCTCAATTGGGAAAATGAAACCGTCCGTAAGGAAATCTATGATCTGATGAAATTCTGGATGGACAAAGGTGCTGACGGATGGCGCATGGATGTGATCGCATCTATCTCCAAGGATCAGTCCTTCCCGGATTACCCGAAAACGGATGGCCGCAAGTATTATACAGGAAAATATCACAGCAACGGACCAAGACTTCATGAGTTTATCCATGAGATGAACCGGGAGGTGCTTTCAAAATATGACTGTATGACGGTAGGTGAGGCGCCGGGCTCCACACCGGAGGTTGCAAGACTGTTTACAGATCCGGAGCGTGAGGAGCTGAATATGATCTTCACATTTGAGCATATGAACATCGACCGTATTCCAGGCTCTGTAAACCGCAAGTGGGCACTGAAGCCTTTTGATCTCCGTGATCTGAAACGTGTTATGTCTGAGTGGCAGAACAAGCTTTACAATAAAGGCTGGAATGCTCTGTACTTCGAAAATCATGACCAGCCACGTGTGATCTCCAGATGGGGAAATGACACTACTTACCGCGAGGAATGTGCAAAGGCTTATGCTACCGTTCTCCATGGTATGCAGGGAACTCCTTATGTATATCAGGGAGAGGAGATCGGTATGACAAACGTGCAGTTCCCGCTGGAGGAGTACGAGGATATAGAGGTTCGTAATGCATATCAGGATCTTGTCGTTAAGAACAAAACCATTTCTGAGGATGATTTCCGCAAGGCAGTATGGAACAAGAGTCGTGACAATGCCAGGGTTCCGATGCAGTGGGATGACAGCGAAAATGCAGGATTTACGACCGGTAAGCCATGGTTCCGCCTTTCTGATCGTTACCAGGAGATCAATGTAAAAAAAGCTCTGGAAAAAAATGATTCCGTGTTTTATTATTATAAGGATCTGATCTGTCTTCGTCATGAGGAAGAGCTTCTCACAGAAGGTGACTATCAGCTCCTTCTTCCGGAAGATGAGAAGATCTTTGCATATTTAAGAACTTCCGACAAAGAGCAGTGGATCGTGGTGGCAAACCTTTCTGAGGATACGGTAAGTACAGAAGGTCTTGCGAAATATGTGTCCGATAAAGAGGATATTAAGATTGCAAACTATAAGGACAGAACAGGGATCAAAGCGGACTTAAGACCGTACGAGGCGTTTATGATGAGGATCCGGTAATTCCTGAGCTGTTGTATATGAGTAGTAAAGTGGAAGAAAAGACTCCGCTTTACAGAGAGCAGGTATGAGTATTTGTGCGTATCTGTACTGCCAAAGGATATCCGGGTGCAGTGCAGATGCGCTTTTTGCCTGTGAGGAGAAGTCAAACAGGAGGAATTTATGGAAAAATATATCATTGCAGTGGATATGGACGGAACTCTTCTGAACAGCGAGAATAAGATTTCTGAAAGGAACAGAAATGTTCTGCAACGTCTGATCGATGACGGACATTATGTGGTGCCGGCAACCGGAAGGACCAGAGAACTGATCCCCCGGGAGTTTTCTGTGCTCCGGGGTGTGAAATGGGGAATCGTGGAAAACGGCTGTGTTGTCTGGGATTACGATAAAAATGAGATGATCTGGCGAAAAACCATGCCAAAAGGAATGGTAAGCAAAATCCTGAAGGATGTGGAAAACAGCGACGCAAAAGGCTGGATCGCAGAGGCTTATGCAAACGGAATCGCCTATTCTGATGCGGATGCCAGAGATTATGTGGCATCTGTAGCGGATAAAGATCTGCTGGAAAAAACTTTTGTAGATTATTTCCTCAGCAGACATGTATATGTTAAGGATTTTTATCATCAGAAAGATATTCTGGATCAGGCAGAGAAGATCAATATTTATTTTGATGATATGGAGACCAGCAGGGCACTTCGTGAGAAATGGAAGGATCTGGATGATGTGGCAGTGACTACTTCCATCAGCGGTAATGCGGAGTTTAATGCAGCAGGCGTGGACAAGGGTGTGGGTCTTGCCATGCTTCGCACAAAGCTTGGTATTGACCGGATGCATGTGATCGCTTTCGGAGATAATGAGAATGATCTGGAAATGCTGGAGGGTGCAGGTATCGGTGTTGCTATGGGCAATTCCAAACAGTATGTAAAGGATGCAGCGAATGAGGTGACCGGAGATAACGATCATGATGGTGTGGCGGAATTTCTGGAGAGGTTTTTCGGGCTGTAAGCTGTGGTTGATCGTGATCGTTGATATAAGGGACAGGGAAATGTATTTTTCTCTGTCTTTTTTTATTTTCATTTTTGGTGATATAAGGTATGATAAACGAAGAGGATGCGGGGATTGCCGGTTTTAACTGGTAGTTACCGGTGAAAATTATTTGAGGAGATCAGGAGGATATTTTTTAATGAAAAATCTGATACCAAAGCGTGTGATGGAGTATATTATTATCACATTTGCTGTTGTTCTGATGGATGTGGGGATTTATGTATTTAAGTTTCCGAATAATTTTTCCTTTGGTGGTGTTTCGGGTATGGCGGTGGTGTTTTCGCATTTTATTCCGATGACGTCTGCGCAGATCAACCTGGTGATCAATCTGATTTTGCTGGTGATCGGGTTTATTGTCCTTGGCCGGGATTTTGGAGTGAAGACGGCTTATGTTACGGTTGTTTCTTCGTTGCTTCTGAATGTGTTTGAGAAGGTTTTTCCTATGGACAGGGCGCTGACGGGGAATATTATGCTGGAGCTTTGCTTTGCGATCATTTTGCCGGCGCTGGCTGCGGCGCTGCTGTTTTTTGAGAATGCTTCGGGTGGTGGCACGGATATTGTGGCGATGATCATTAAGAAGTATTCTACGATGAATATTTCGGGTGCATTGTTTGCAGTGGATTGTGTGATCGTTGTTGTTTCGTTTATGGTGTTTGATCTTACTACGGGGCTTTGTTCTGTGTTGGGGCTTATGGCTAAGACGTTGATGATCGATAAGTCTATTGAGAGGATGAAGCTGAATAAGTATTTTACGATCATTTCCAGTAAGCCGGATGAGATCTGTGAGTTTATTATGAATGGGTTGGGTCGGAGTGCTACGGTTTATCATGGGGAGGGTGTTTATTCGCATAAGGATAAGAAGATTATTCTGACGGTTGTTGATGTGAGGCAGGCGGTGCTTCTGCAGAGGTTTATTGATGAGGTGGATCCGCAGGCGTTTTTGATGGTTACTAAGAGTAGTGAGGTTGTTGGGAAGGGGTTTATGAGTTATATTTGATGCGATCGTATGGGATTGTATGCTGATCGCAGGTGATCGTGTATGATTGTAAGCTGATGGAAATTAGGAGAGCGTTCTTTGTGGGCTGGATGGGCTGCGGGAGCGCTCTTTCTTTGTGGCGGATGGTGGATGGCGGATGGCGGATGACGGACGCCTGGGAGACGGGTGCCGATTTGCTCCGGGCTTCGTCGGGGGCTGCTTCTAGGTTGCCGGAATTCTGCTAAAACCGTTTTTAAAAAGTCCGAACTCGCGGCTTGCTGCCGCTCAGACAGCGAACTTTTTAAAAACAACGCAGATTTCCGCCAGCCAAGAATCAGCTCCCCTCCTGCAGAGTCGTAGCAAACCGGCACCCGTCTCCCAGGCTGTTCGGTTCCGGGCGGGAGATAGTGGTGGGGGTGTGGGGCGACTGGCGGAAGTGGGGATTGATGAGGGCTGGAGGATTGAGTGGATTCCCGGGAGTTGGATGAGCCATCGTCGCTGCGCTGGATGGCTGGGAGGAAAGGCTGAGTTTCCTGTGGTCTGAAGGTGAGGGATGAGCCATCGTCGCTGCGCTGGATGGCTGGGAGAAAGGTTGAGTTTCCTGTGGTGAAGGTGATGGCTGGGGCATCGTCGCTGTGTTGGATGGCTGATTGGTGTGTGAAGGTTTTGTGAAAGGGGTTTGACAGGTGGGGGTTTTTATGGTAGGATACACACTTACGTAACAAATTTAATAAAAATGTAACAAAATGGCGAATGAGGAGCGTGGCGAAGTGGATTGTGAATGTCTGCCTGAATGGGTGGTGCTGCTGCGTGGTTTTCTGAGAGGAGTTTTATTGTTTATGTTTTATAAGAAATTTGCTGCTGTTGTTCTGAGTGCTGTTCTTGTGGGTGTGGTTCCTTCTGTTGTTTTTGCGGATGTGGATGGTGTCAGTGCTGTGTCTGATGGAGATGTGGAGGAGCTTTCTATTGAGGATGATTTCTCGGATGATGCGGATTCTATTTCTGCTTTTGCCAGTGCTCTGGCGGATAAGACGGTTTCTGAGGTTCAGGGGTATCAGGAGGCGAAGGCTGAGGCTGAGGTGATCGCACAGGAGAGGCTTGAGGCTGAAGCGGCTGCTGAGGCTGCGCGTAAGGCGGAAGAGGAGCGGAAGGCTGCTGAGGAGGCGCGTCTGGAGAAGCGGCGGGGGATTGTGGATTTTGCGCTGCAGTTTGTGGGGAATCCTTATGTTTATGGTGGTACGAGTCTGACTAACGGGGCGGATTGTTCGGGGTTTGTGATGTCTGTGTTTGCGGAGTTTGGGTATGAGCTTCCTCGTGTTGCTGCAGCTCAGTGTTCGGCTTCTGAGAAGAAGAGTGTTGCGGATATTGAGGCTGGTGATCTGGTTTTTTATGGTGAGGGTTGTATTGATCATGTGGCTCTTTATATTGGTGATGGCAAGATCGTTCACGCCAGTACAGCGGCTACAGGGATCAAGGTTTCTGACTATGATTACCGGGCTCCGGCTGCGGTTGGTTCGTTTGTGGCTTAGGATATAGATATAAATGCTCTACTGATATGAAATATAAACTGTCTGCGGAGATTTTTTGGCCGGGTAGGCTGAAAAATAGCTGCAGGCAGTTTTTTTGCTGAAAAATAGTGTATAATTTAACCGAATCAAGTAAGTCTCCTGCGGGTTGCGAAAAGCAATAAGCAGTGGGTGGGGACTCGGAAAAAATTCAGAAAGGTTGTGGGGTTATGAATACGAAGGAAATCAGTGGCAGGCGGCAGATGGAGTTTCTGGCCGGGTTTGATTTTGTCAGAGAAGCGGGTACTGCGGGGGAAGTGAAGGCGGCGAAGATGATCAGGGATACTTTGGACAGCTTCGGAGTGAAGAATTGGATGGAGGAGTTTTCTTTTTGGGGTTTTCGGATCAACAGAGCGGTACTTAAGGTTGTGGAGCCTTATCAGAAGGAGTATGTGGTGACCGGGTATGGAAGATGTGGAAATACTGGGGCAGAAGGTCTGAAAGCGGATTTTTTGTATGTAGAGAATGGAGATGCTGTCAGTCTTTCACGGGCGAAGGGTAAGATCGTTATGGTGAATGGCCGGGTGAGTGGTGATGTGTATCAGAGACTGGTGAGCGCCGGAGCTGTTGGTTTTATCAGTGTGGAGGGTTCTCCGCTGGATGAAGGAGTGGACAGGGTTCCCTGTCAGCGCAGCCTGCCGATGATCTTTCCGGGGGATGCAGCAGAAGAGACAGAAGGATTGTCGGAGTTTGCAGAGGATATTCACAAGATACAGGAAAAATATAGTGGCAGGATTCCGGGGGCGAATCTTCATTATAAGGATGCAGTGGAGCTGGTGACGGAAGGTGCAGCTGTGGTGTGCCTGACTGTAGAACAGGAAGTGACAGCATGTACATCCCGAAATGTAGTGTCAAGGATTGAGGGAACGGATAAAAAAGATGAGATCTTAACGATCACTGCGCATTATGATTCGGTGCCGGAGGGACCGGGGGCCTATGATAATATGGCTGGGGCAGCGATCATCATGGAGCTTTGCAGATATTTTCAGCAGTACAGACCGCGCAGGACTATGGAGTTTGTGTGGTTTGGTGCTGAGGAGAAGGGCTTGCTGGGCAGCCGGGATTATATCAGAGTTCATGAGAGTGAGCTTGGAGCGCATCGTTTTAATATGAATGTAGATCTGGCCGGGCAGCTGATCGGAGGAAATGTTCTGGGAGTGACGGGAGAGGCTTCTGTTTGTGATAAGCTTCTTGAGATCGCTGACGGAGCAGGGATCGGAGCGTCTGTGAAGAATCAGATCTGGGGAAGTGATTCCAATTCTTTTGCATGGAAGGGAATTCCGGCCATGACTCTGAACCGGGATGGTTTTGGCATGCATACCCGTTACGATACCATTGATCTGCTGTCTGCCTGGTCGCTGGAGAGAAGTGCGATCCTTCTGGGATGTATTGCAGATGAACTGGGGAATGCGGAGGTTTTCCCATTTGAGAGAAAGATGCCGGGGAAATTTATCAGAGAGCTGGATGAATATATGTGCAGATAGTAAAAATCTGATTTTATCTGCTCATAACTGGATATTTGTTATGGAACTGTGGGGACTTGTCTGTTTCGGGAAGAGTACAGACAAGTCCTCATAAGTTATTCAATATTTTCAATGGTTATTGACCTTTATAATTCCGCAAGGGAACATGTGGCTTTGAGTCAGGGGGATATTTGCAGCTTTGTAAGGGATTCCCGGAACAGGGGGCAAGCGGAGGTTCGCAATTGAACCAGTGAAATTACTTGATTTGATCAAAATACGCCAAAACAATAAAAAATAATACAAAATAATTGACAGTAAGATATCAAACTGTTATACTGAAATCACAGGCTTTCCAGGGATCAATGCGCCGGATATTGTTTTGCGGAGTATTGATTTCTGGAACTTTTATCACAGAAAAATCGGGAATGAGGAGATAGGACCATGTTTACAGAAGAACGACAGAATGCAATAGAGAAATGTCTCCGCGAAAAAGGAAAAGTCAGGGTCAAAGAATTAAGCGAGATGTTTCAGGTTACGGAGGACTGTATCCGCAAGGATCTCAAGATTCTTGAAAATGCAGGCAGATTAAAGAGGACTTACGGCGGAGCGATCCTGTCACAGGAGTATCCTCTGGAGAGAAACGTAGTAGACAGGCGTATGTACAATCTTGATAAGAAGAAAGTGATCGCTGCGAAAGCCTTTAAGCTGATCAAAAATAACGAAACGATCTTTCTGGATGTTTCCACTACAAATATAGAGCTGGCAAGGCTTATCGCTTCGTCGGGTATGCATGTTGTGGTTGTCAGCAATATGATCGATATCCTGCAGATCCTTGCTGCGAATCCGTCCATCACGGCCATAGGCACAGGGGGAACTATGTACCGTTCGGTGAACGGATTTATGGGAGCTGCGGCCATTGAGGTGATCAAGCAGTACAGCTTTGACCGGGCATTTTTGGGAAGCTGTGGCGTGGATATGACAGATTTTGCAGTTACTACATCCGGAGTGGAGGATGGATTGACCAAGAAGGCGGCAGTGCAGAGTAGCAGACATAAATATGTGGTTATGGAGAGAGAGAAGTTTTATTTTAACGAATCTTATAAATATACACATTTTGATGATATCAGCGGGATCATTACCGATGAATTTCCGGATGATACCATTGTGAACATACTGAGGAATACCGGAGTGAAATTACTCTGAGCAGACAGTAATAAAGGGGGGATTTTTACATGAAAGACTATATTCTGGAAACCTGTGTGGATTCTGTGGAATCCGCCATGGCAGCAGCCGAGGGTGGTGCGGACAGATTGGAGCTTTGCAGCAATCTGATCATCGGGGGAACAACTCCCGGCCCATGGCTTTTTGAGGAAATAAGGAAGCGTTCAGATATCAGGATCCATGCGTTGATCCGTCCGCGGTTTGGAGATTTCTGTTATACAGATGCGGAATTTTCCATGATAAGGAATGCAGTAAAGGATTTCCGCAAAATGGGAGCGGAGGGTGTTGTGGTAGGTATCCTGAAACCGGATGGCACCTTGAATATGGAACAGATGAAAGAACTGATGGATGCTGCGGGAGATATGTCTGTTACGCTGCACAGGGCTTTTGATGTGTGTGCAGATCCGATCGAGACTATGGAACAGGCGATCTCGCTGGGAATCGATACTATCCTTACCTCCGGACAGAAGAATACCTGCCTTCAGGGTGCGGAGCTTCTGAAGGAACTGGAAACCAGGAGCCGGGGGCGTATTACCATCCAGGCGGGGAGTGGCGTCGGTGCGGAAGTGATCCGCCAGCTTTATCCCCTTACCGGGATCAAGGCTTATCATATGAGCGGCAAGGTTGTAACGGACAGTGCGATGCAGTTTCGCAAGGAGGGTGTCAATATGGGGCTTCCGACATTCAGTGAATATGAGATATGGCGTACAGATATTGAAAATGTTCGTGCTGCAAAGAAAGTTCTGGAGGAATTATAATGGCTGAGGGGAAGATTTTTCTGAAAGAAAACCGTGATCGGATTGAAAAAAAATATCGGGAGCAGGTGATGGGGTTACCGCAGGCTTTTGCGGAGATTGATAAAAAGCTTGCGGAATGCACAGACGAAGTGGCTCTGGCGTGCAAATATTTATATGCGTTCATGCCGTACAGTGATATCGGAAATTACGCGTTTGAAGTATTTCTGGATTATGCGGAGAATGGCGTACATTTATGGAAGGAAAACTCCGGGGTGGCAGAGCTACCGGAGGAAATCTTTTTGAATTATGTGCTGTTTCATAGAGTAAATGAGGAGGAGATCGCACCCTGCCGTACATTTTTCCGCAGGGAGATCGGAGAGAGAACTGAGGGAATGAGCTTCCGGGAAGCTGCCCTGGAGGTGAACTACTGGTGTGCACAGGAGGCTACCTATCATTGTACAGATGATCGTACCCTGTCTGCACTTGCCGTATACCGCAGAGGAAACGGAAGATGCGGAGAGGAATCTGTATTTACCGTTAATGCATTGAGAAGTGTTGGTGTACCTGCCCGTCAGGTATATGCACCAAAGTGGTCTCATTGTGATGACAATCATGCCTGGGTGGAAATCTGGTGTGATGGAAGCTGGTATTTTCTGGGAGCCTGTGAGCCGGAGGAGATCCTGAATAAGGGATGGTTTACCAACGCTTCCTCAAGGGCTATGATGGTCCATTCAAGAGTTTTTGATACCAGGATCCCGGAGGGAGAAGTGATCGGCAAAGATGGTATGGTGACTATGCTCAACGAGCTGAAACGATATGCACTGACAAAAGAGATCACTGTGTCCGTAAAGGATTCACATGGAAAACCGGCAGAAGGTGCAGAAGTTTCTTTTGAGGTGCTGAATTATTCGGAATATGCCCCGATCGCAGAACTGAAAACCGACAGTCTGGGAAAAGTCAGCCTGACAACAGGGCTTGGAAGTATTCATATTTCTGCAAGGATGTATGCAGATGGAGAATGGCTGCATGCAGAAAACAGCATGGATACAAAAACAGAGGATTGTTGTGAGATCTGTCTGATGCCCGTAGGAAAGGAAAAGGGTATTTTTTATGAGGAGTGGACGGAAATCGATATGATCGCACCTCATGATGCACCTGTAAATAAAGATATGCCAACACCGGAGCAGAAGGAAAGAGGCAGCAGACGTCTGGCAGAGGCAAACGCTTACAGGGAACAGAAGGTAAGAAACCTGAGCAATCCGGAGTGTCGGAAATTCCTGGAAAAAGAAACCGGAGATTCTTCAATGAGAAAAAAACTCCTTGAAGTCCTCACAGAGAAAGACAGAACAGACTGTATCAGCCAGGTTCTGGAGGAGCATCTGAAATTTGCATTGCCGTATGAAAAAAACATGGATGCAGATATTTTTGTACCATATGTACTGAACCCGAGAGTTGACGATGAAGTTTTGCAGAAATACAGAAAAGCGATCCTTGAGCAGCTGTCGGAAGAAGAGAAAAATATGCTGCAAAAGGATCCGGCAAAGATTCGGAAATGGATTGAGGATAAGATCATTTCCAGCCCGGAGAAAGAACGCAGCAGTGTGATCACCACGCCGTCCGGATGTCTGAAAACGGGAACAGGAAGCATTCTGTCAAAGAAGATCCTTTTTGTGGCAATGGCGAGAACGCTGGGAATTCCGGCACGCCTGAACCCTCATGACCGTTCCATGGAGTATATGAAAAACGGAAAATTCATCCCGGTATCTGCGGAAACGGAGAAAAACGCATCGATTCTTCTGAAGGCAAGTGAGGATATACAGTGGAAATATTTCCAGAACTGGAGCATTGCAAAACTGGAAGCCGGAAAATATATCACACTGAAGCTGGAAGCCGAAAATTTCAGAGATCAGATGATGAAGCTGCCGCTGGAAGCGGGAAATTACAGGATCCTTACCTCAAATAGACTGCCAAATGGAAATATATTTGCAGCGGAATATTGTTTTGAGGTTCAGATCGGAGAAATGAAGAGGGTGGAGCTGGCATTTCGGAATGCAAACCTGGAAGACATGCTGGAGAATATTTCTATACCGGAATTTACTCTCAGAAAAGAGGATGGAAGCACCGTGAAGGCGTCAGAACTGACGGCAGATGGGAAGCATATCCTGGCGTTTCTGGAAGAGGAGAAAGAACCGACGGAGCATATCTTAAATGAGATGATGGAGCAGGAAGAAGCTTTTTCCCGATATGCGAATAGGATCATTTTTGTAGTAAAAAGCAAAAAAGCGCTGGAGACCCCTACCCTTTCAAGAGCACTGGGTAAGCTTGGAAATGTTCAGATCTTATATGATGATTTTTCAGAGATCATCAATACACTGGGAAGAAGAATGTACGTAGATCCGGATAAGCTTCCGCTGATCATTGTGACAAACGGAAGTCTGAATGGGATCTATGCAACCAGCGGATACAATGTGGGAACCGGAGATATGCTGCTGAGACTGCTGTGACAGATATAACGGATATATACAGAAGGAACACAGGCCGTATCATCGACTGTGTCGGTGACGGTCTGTGCCCCCTGTAAAAGCTGTGAAATTATTGCAGTGGTTCAGATGCTCAGAATATGCGGGCAGATCGGAATGAAAATGCCTGTTGTGCTTCCCGAAATTGCCGTAATAAAAGTTGCTTTGCATTACTTAGCATCAGAAAAGAGATCACGCACGGAATCCCGGTAGATACATTCTGGCTTCAGGCGTATCGTCCTTGGAAAATCACTGTAGTCTCCGTTCATTCTGCGAAGCAGCAGATCACAGGCCTGCTCTGCCAGACCGGTCAGCGGCTGACGGACAGCGGTCAGCTGAGGAGAAAGCAGCATGGACAGTTCAAAATCATCAAAGGAGACAACAGACAGGTCTTCCGGGATCCGGATGCCAAGGCTGTAGATCGCTTCATAAATACCGAGGCATAGTGTATAGTTCGCAGAAAATACGGCAGTCGGACGTTCCGGAAGATTCCATAATTTCTGCATTGCCTGATATCCAAAGTCGTTTGCGTAATTTTCAGCGATGATATAATCGGGGTTAACAGGAATATCGTAGTCTTCCAGTGCCCGGAGATAGCCTTTTTTTCGTTCGCATGCGGTATAGGATGCAGGAGAACCGGTGACAAGGGCGATCTTCTGATGCCCCATTTTTATCAGATGCTCCACGATCTCGTAGGCTCCGGAGGTACAGCTGGTCTGTACACAGTCTGTACGGTGGAAATGGCTGTGTTCTTCCAGCTCCACAACAGGGATTTTGGCGTGTTCCACAGCAGAACAGATGTCCTGGTTCAGACTGAAAGAGGTAATGATAAGGCCGTCAATCCCAGAGCGGAGCATGTGAGGGACGAATTTATTGACATGATCCTTATATTTGTCGCCGCTCATAAATGTGAGAGAATAACCGTGAGCGCGCATGGTGTTTTCTATTTTGCTCAGAAGAAAAGCATTATGCGGAGTATTGGGAGGACCGGATACCAGACCGATACGGTAAGTCTTGGAGGAACGAAGTCCCCGGGCCGTGTTTCGTGGAACGTAATTCAGTTTTCGGATCGCTTCGTCGATCTGCTTTTTGTTTTGCGGCCGTACAGTTCCGCCGTTGATATATTTTGAAATGGTGGCCAATGCCAGACCGGTTTCTCTGGCAATGTCCTTGATGGTTGCACTCATAAATCAATCCTTTCCGGATGCTGTACTGTTGTGTTCGGACAGGTCTTTTACGGAGCGCCGCGGGTGGAATACAACATCCAGCATGTCTATTTTTGGAAAATCCGTATAGTCTCCATGGATCCTTTTTAAAAGTAATTCCACAGCATGTTTCCCCATGCTTGTCAGATCCTGTGAGACGCAGGTCATAGTCGCGCTCATGGTCTTGAAAAGCGGATCATCATCAAAGCACACAAAGGAAATATCCTGAGGAACGGAAATCCGTGCCTGGCTGGCAGCGCTTAAACCACCCATTGCGGAGAGATAGCAGTCAAAAAAAACAGCAGTAGGGGGATCGGAAGAATCAATAAGCTTCTGGAAATGCAGGTTGCTCTGCATGATCGTTTCTGCAGTGGAACCAAAAGAAACAGGGGGAAAAGAATCCTGCTGTTTCAGAAGGCCAATGCCATTTTTCTGATATACATCCACAAAGCCCTGGATCCGCTGCTCGATGGTGTAGGCGTCCAGATACTGTTCCATGATCCAGACCTTTGTGTGGCCTTTTTCCAAAAGGTGCTCTGCCAGCAGTGCACCGCCTTTGTAATTATCAGAAATAACACAGTCTACAGGAAAATGTCTCATGGAAGCAGGAATCTGATCGAGCAGTACAACCGGTATGCCAGCATTCTGTAAAAGCTGGTACAGGTCATCATGCCAGCAGGATGGGAGCATGATAACTCCGTCAAAGTGCTGGGAGATAATATCCTGTATCGTATCGATCTCCTTCTGATGTTCAAAAAAGAAGGAACAGACAATAACTGTATAGCCATGATCTGTGAAATGCTTGATAATGGAGTTGACAAGCTCGCCCCAGAAATAATTACCAAGATCTGAGATCAGGATACCGATGGTATGTGTGTTTTTGGCACGGAGAAGCTGGGCATTCCGGTTTGGGGTATATCCAAGCTCCTGAATTGCCTTTTCTATAAGGATACGATTTTCTTCCCGTATTTTTTTGTGGTTTATATATTTGGAGATCGTTGCGGTGGACAGGCCTGTCGCACGGGCGATATCATTGATTGTAACGTTCATGTAAAGCCTCCGGTTCTGATGCATTTACAGATAATATAGTATTTTCATATTATATCATGAAAAAGAAAATGCCTCAACACACAAGGCATTTTTTACACATAAAGTATCAGAAAAAACGAGTGTATTGTACATAAAATTGATAAAAATGAAACGTTTAACAAAACCTGATACGAAAAAATACACAAAAACAAGACGGAATAATTGTAAAAAATAGGAAAAATGATTTTTGCCCTATGATTTTACTTGAAAAGCTGCTTCGGATGCGGTAAGATAGTCTTAACAAAAAACGAAACGTTTTACGTAACAAGAAAATCAGCTATACGAAACAAGGAGAAGGTTATGGCAGACACAAAGCAGCAGTGGTATAAAGATGCCAAATACGGATTATTCATGCATTGGGGACTTTATTCCATCCTTGCAGGAGAGTGGAAAGATCCGAAGACCGGCGAGGTCACCAAGACAGACCGTATCGCAGAGTGGATCGAGAACAATCTCAACATTGACAAGGAAGATTACAGAAAGCTGAAAGATGAGTTCCATCCGGACAAATTTGACGCGGACATGTTTGTGAAAAGAGCGAAAGAGCAGTGGGGTGTTAAATATATCGTTCTTACTTCCAAGCATCACGAGGGATTCGCAATGTACGATTCCAAAGTCAGTGATTTTAATGTAGTGAAGGCTGCAGGAAGAGATATCTTAAGAGAGCTTTCCGATGCTTGTAAGAAATATGACATGACAATGGGTATCTATTATTCACAGGCTCAGGACTGGGATGATGACAATGCCTATAAGAAGGATTACGAAGACAAGAACGAATGGAAGCCGGAATTCCGTACATACTTCGATGAGAAATGCAAGCCGCAGTTAAAAGAGCTTCTTGAGAATTACGATAACATTTCCCTGATCTGGTTTGATACTCCGATGGGAATGACCGCAGACGAAGCTCAGGAATTAAGAGACTGGGTTAAGGGTATTAAGCCTGACTGCATCATCAGCGGACGTATCGGACACCAGAAGGGCGATTACATGACCACCGGTGATAACTTTATCCCACGTCTTCCATACGACGGTGACTGGGAAGTACCGGCAACTGTAAATGATACATGGGGTTATAATAAATACGATACAAACTGGAAGAATCCGGATGATATCCTGAACCTTCTTCTCAAGATCGTCGGCAGAGGCGGAAATTACCTGCTGAACGTAGGACCAATGGCAGACGGAACTGTTCCGGAAGCTTGTGTCGAGGTTATGAATGAGGTTGGTAAATACGTGACTGAGAATGCGGAAGCAATTTACGGAACCAAGAATGTTGGTATCTATCCGTATGAGATCCCGAGCATTGAATTTACAAAGAGACCACATAAGCTTTACGTACATGTACTTGCACCGAGATATCGTGTTGAGTTACTGAACATCGGTAACCAGTTAAAGGGTGCATATGTGGTAAGCACAGGAGAAAAGCTTCCGTGCCGCGCATTAAAGTGCTGCGAAGGAAACTCGATGATAGAGGTAGAGCTTCCGGAGAAGCTTCAGGGGGCAAAGAACTACTGTGTATGCCTGGAGCTTGAGGAAGAAGAGCCGATCTTTGAGGCGATCATCGATTGATCAATTTATGAACATCAATGGGAAAACTATATAATAAAAAATCATATTAAGGGAGGATTTATTCATGAAGAAACGAATGAAAAAAGTTGCAACACTGTGTCTCGCCGGTGTAACAGCAATGTCAACAGTAGGCGTAACAGGAAGCGCCGTATTTGCAAAAGGTGACACAAACTACGATGTAGACAATATGGATTTTGAAAACGTTGAGCTTCGTGTAGCATTCAGATTTAACAACGGATCTGATACAGACGGACAGGCTAAATGGTATTACAAAGCACTTGATGAGTTCAATAAAGAGAACGAAGGAAAGATCCATGTAACAGATGAGAGTATTTCTACAGAGTCTGATTACGAAGAGAAGCTTACAACAGATTTTGCTTCCGGTAATGTACCGAACGCATTCCTTCAGTATGGCGGAAGCCGTACAAGAGAGTATGTAGATGCAGGATATATACTGGATCTGACACCATACTTTGAACAGTATCCGGAATGGAAAGAGGGAGTTCAGGATTTTGCATGGGAGACAACACAGTTTGACGGCATTGAAGGAACCTATGGTATTCCGTGGTCCGCTTATCAGCTCTGCCTCTACTACAACAAAGATTACCTTGATCAGGTTGGCGTAGATGTTCCGGAGTCCTGGGATGATCTTGTTGATGCCTGCGCGAAATTAAAAGATGCAGGAATCCAGCCATTTAACTATTCTGACAAAGATAACTATCACTTCGAGCATCTGATGAGTGCTCTTGCTCTGAAAGCTTACGGAACAAGCATCGCAGATGATCTTGCAAGCGACAAAGAAGCTTACAACGGCGAGAAGATGGTTGCAATCTATCAGAAGATGAAAGATATGATCGATGCAGGATACTGGGGAGACGGAATCCTCAGCACAGACTTCAACACAGAGAGAAATATGTTTGAGGCAGGAAAAGCTGCATTTACAGTTGACGGAACATGGAACTGCGGTAACTTCCAGAATGACTCCGATACAACTCTCTTCGATGCTCAGAAGATCGGTGTTACAAGAATTCCTTATATCGACGAAGCAAACAAGACTGTAGAGATGGGCGGCGGTTCTGATACATACTACATCACTACATTAAACAAGAGTGATGAGGAAATCGCAGCAACTGTTAAATTCATCAAATACCTTACAAGTGTAGATTCCATCAACGAAATGTGCAAATCCAGCCCGACAACATATGCTGAGAAGGTTACGATCGATACAGGTAACTATCTGCTTGACGATGTAAATGCGATCATGGCTGAGAATACAGAGTCTAAACTTGAGATTCCGACATATGATACAAACACAGCAGCTATGGATACAATCCGTAATTCTCTTCAGGCATTAGCAACAGGTGCAAGTGCACAGGAAGTTGGAGACGATATCGTTGACAAAATGTCTGCTTACGAATAAAGAGAATTTTGACTGAACGCATGATGTGTGGATAAGAGAAACAGGGGGAAGCATCATCTGCTTCCCCTTGTTCATTACGGAGGTATACATATGGCAGGTAAATCTGTACCAAAGGTAAAACAGAAGCTGGACAAAAAAGATCTTACGCTTTCTTTAGCGTTCCTTCTTCCGGCAATTTTAATAACTGTTATTTTTGTTATCTACCCTGTTTTTGACACCGTAGGCTTATCATTCCGCAAATGGAACGGTATGTTTGGTGCAGCAAAGCAGTGGGTAGGACTTGAGAACTATCAGAAGATCTTTTCAGATAAGCTGTTCTGGAATGCAATGCTCAACAGCGTGTACTTTATGATCGGTGGTTTCGTTATCCTGATGCCACTTTCATTTGGTCTCGCAATGCTGGTAACTGCAAAGATCAAGGGAACCGGATTCTTCAGAACCTGTTACTTCCTTCCGAATATGTTAGGAACAACAGCAGTAGCCCTGATGTGGACATTTATGTTAAATCCGAACTTTGGTATCTTTAATACCATTGAAAATATTTTCGGCCTTCATGGTACGATCCCTGATGTGCTGACGATAAAGACTGTAAACGTTTGGATCGTTATCCTGGTAAATGAGTGGATGTATGCCGGATATAACATGCTGATATTTGCAGCGGGTCTGGTGGCGATCCCGGATGAGTTAAATGAGGCAGCAGCACTGGATGGAGCTACCGGATGGCAGAGAGTTCGTTACATTACCCTGCCTCTGATGAAAAACTCCTTCAAGGTATTCTCTATTTTGTGTATCACAGGATGTCTGAAAGTATTCGATATTATCTGGGCGATGACAAGAGGAGGCCCGAACGATATCAGCTCCACACCTTCAATCATGCTTTATACACAGGGATTCTCCTATAAGCTGTTTGGACGAAGCAGTGCATACGGCGTTATTCTGTTAGTACTGGGTGTTGCACTGAGTCTTATAACTAATCATTTGTTCCGTGAAGATAAAGATCTTGCAATGTAGGCGGAAGGAGAAGAGACAATATGGAAAAAACAGCTAATAAACAGAAAATGCACGGAGGAAAGATAGCACTGTACGTTATCGCAATCCTGTGGACAGTTGTTACACTGTTTCCGGTAGTAGTAACCGTAATGGCTTCCTTCAAAACAAACTCAGAGATCTACCTGAACCTGCTGAGCTTACCTAAGAAGCTTATGTTCCAGAACTATATCAGCGCAAACAAAACAGCGGATGCATTGAATACCATCAAGAACTCCCTGGTTGTAGCAACTCTGACAACTGTATTTAATACTGTAGTCGGAATGATGGCAGCATACATTTTATCAAGAAAAGATTACAAATTCCTGAAATGGGTATATGTATTCTTCATGATTGGAGTAATGGTTCCGGTCCACTGTACACTGATCCCGATCAACAACATTGCAACAGCATTAAATGCAAAGAACAACCTGTTCTTCCTGATCCTGATCTATGTTGCGTTTGGTATGTCCCAGGCAATCTTCCTTTATACAGGATTCATGGATGGAATCTCCAGGAACCTGGATGAGGCGGCGATCATTGATGGATGTAACAACTGGCAGCTGCTGTGGAAGATCCTTTTCCCTGTCTGCAAGCCGATCATCGCAACAGAGGCGATCTTCGTATTCATCTATGGATACAGTGAACTTGTATTCTCCATGATCCTGATGACAGATACCAAATATTTCACAGTTTCACGTGCGATGCTGAACTTCTCTTCCGCACATACACAGGAGATCGGAAGCCAGTTTGCATATGTAGTAATGTCTGTAATTCCGATGATTATCATTTACATCGTGTTCCATAAACAGATTGAAAAAGGTATGCTTTCCGGAGCTATCAAAGGCTGATGCTTTTAATCTAAACAGGAGGAAAAAATCATGTATCAGTTTGACAGAAAAGAATATGAAAAACGTATGGAGTGGTACCAGGATGCCCGCTTTGGAATGTTTATCCACTGGGGATTATATTCTATCCCTGCAAGAGGCGAGTGGGTACGAAGTGTAGAGGAAATACCTGAGGAAGAATATCTTCCGTTTATGAAAGAGTTTGATGCAAGAGACTACAACCCGAAGCAGTGGGCAAAAGAGGCCAAGGCTGCAGGTATGAAATATGTAGTCCTGACAGCAAAACATCACGACGGATTCTGCCTCTTTGACAGCAAATACACAGACTACAAGGTAACAAACACACCGGCAGGAAGAGACCTGATCAAGGAGTATGTAGAGGCACTTCGTGAGGAAGGCCTTAAGGTTGGAATCTATTTCACACTGCTTGACTGGCATCATCCGGATTATCCGCATTACGGAGATCGTATCCATCCGATGAGAAACCACAAAGAGTGCGGAAATGAGAACCGTGATTTCTCACGTTATACAGAATATCTGTATAATCAGGTAGAAGAGATCTGTACAAACTACGGACAGATCGATATCATCTGGTTTGATTTCTCCTACGACGATATGAGAGGGGAAAAATGGGGCGCAACCAAGCTGATCAACATGGTGCGCAGCTTACAGCCGCAGGTTATCATCGATAACCGTCTGGAAGCCAGCGGAGAGGGAAGAGGATCCCTGTATGAGTGTGATCCGACACCGTACCATGGCGATTTCGTAAGCCCTGAGCAGATCATCCCGCCGGAAGGAATCTGTGATAAGGAAGGCAACCCGATGGTCTGGGAAGCATGCTTCACCATGAACAACAACTGGGGATACTGTGCAAACGACCATTATTACAAACCGGCTTCCATGCTGATCAAAAAGCTGGTAGAGTGTGTTTCCAAGGGCGGAAATATGATCCTGAACGTAGGACCGGATGCAAAAGGTAAATTCCCGAAGGAATCTTCTGCGATCCTGGCTGAGATCGGCCGCTGGATGGATAAGAATCATGACAGTATCTACGGCTGTGTACCGGCTGAAAACATTCCGAAGCCGGATTACGGACGTATCACCAGAAACGGAAACAAATACTATGTGCATATTTATGAGAATACACTGGGACCACTTCCGCTTCTGGGATTTGATAAGGATAAGATCGTGAAGGTGCGCGCACTGGATGACGGACATGAGGTGCCAATCTCCAACGCATGGATGCACAGCGATTACCCGGATATCGCATTCGTTGATCTGGGACCTGACCCGGTACTTCCGGACCCGGTAGACTATGTTCTCGAAGTAGAGATGGCTGAGTAAAAAAACGAATCAATAATAAAAAAGAACGACAGGAAAAGCAGGAGTTATGTGAATCTCAGTTATCCGGTTGTTCTTTTTTACCATAAGGAGAAGGGAAAAGATTATGATCATTTATACAGGAAAAGATTACTATGACGTAAGCAGAAAAGCGGCAAACATCATGTCTGCACAGATCATCATGAAGCCAAATGCTGTTCTCGGACTTGCTACAGGCTCCACACCGGTGGGAATGTACAAGCAGCTGATCGAGTGGTACAAAAAAGGAGATCTGGACTTTTCGCAGATCACATCCGTAAATCTTGATGAATACAAAGGACTTTCCGGAGATAACGATCAGAGCTATCGTTATTTTATGAACACAAATCTGTTTGATCATGTAAATATCGATAAGACAAGAACCTATGTGCCAAACGGACTGGAAGAGGACAGTGAGAAAGCCTGTGCGGATTACAATGAGATCATCCGCAGCGTGGGTGGTATCGATATGCAGCTGCTTGGAATCGGCGGAAATGGCCATATCGGATTCAATGAGCCGGGAGCAGCTTTTGAGAAAGAGACTCACTGCGTAGACCTTACAGAGAGCACCATCAAGGCAAATGCAAGATTCTTTGAAACTATGGATGATGTGCCGAAGCAGGCGTATACCATGGGTATCAAAAACATCATGACTGCAAAGAAGATCCTTCTGGTCGCTACCGGAGAGGCAAAGGCAGATGCCCTTTACAAATCTCTCTACGGACCGATCACGCCTAACGTGCCGGCATCTATCCTGCAGCTTCACCCGGATGTGACGGTAGTGGCCGATGAAGGCGCTTTAAAGCTGATCCGTGAGAAGGGACTGCTGTAAGATAAATATCTGCCTGATCAAAAGAAAAAGCTTCGATCCAATTCTCATTGTGAGAAAGGACCGGAGCTTTTTTTGATACTTTCCGGACGTATTTTGAGAACGGCTGGAAACATGCAGATGAAGGAATCAGCAGCCCCAAAATACCATTATGGCAATATGCACAAAACTTGTCGAACCATGGTGGATAAGTGAAAAACTTTCCAAAAAGTTTTCCACATGACAAAAATCCGCAAATCCGCCAATAATCAAGTTATGCACAAATTTATCCACATTATCCACAAGGATAACCATGTGGATGACCTGATTTACATAAATAAATTTAAACATATGTTTTGTGTAAAATGATAAAATTGTAAAAAATGGGAAAAAAGTTTTTAAAACTATTGACATTTTTAAATTCTAAATATCATAAAATTTATTGCAAAAAAGATATAATATAAAAGAATAAAAACAAATAATCAGATAATAATAAATGAATTCTTGAAAAACTAATCTATTTAAAAGAGGGATTATCGGATGTATGGAAATGAGGATAAAAAAGAACAGTGCCCAGTTAAAACGATCACTGCAAGGTGTTGAAAAGTCATTTTCAGGTGTGGATAAATGTGGATAACCAAAAAATCCTCCGCAGAACCGGAAAGATCTGCGGAGGATTTTTTTAACTATTTTGTTTCATACGTTTGATCACCTTCAGACGAGTAAACTCTTCACGCTCTTTTTCTTCCAGAGCATTGGTGATATCTCTGGTGAGAGTTTCGTATCTGGGGATGGTGATGTTTTTCAGCGCATTGGCACGCTTCTGGGTTTTTTTGATGTTGGTGGCAAGACGGATGGCGGCGTTTTCGATCATGGAGAGCTGGATGGACAGCTCCTTTACACGCTCGAAGGCTGCCTTGGCCTCGTCCAGGGACAGCTTGGTGCTGTAGTAGGCGTAGGTCGGCGTGTTGCCTGCTTTTTTGTCATATTCCACAAGAGGGATCTCGGTTCCCATGACACTCCTGGTTTTGATCCGGATGGAATCTTCCACAGGAACGGTATGAGAGATCTGGTCTACGAAAGCGATTCCAATTTCCATATTTGCCTTCTGAAGAGCCGCATAAGCGGTACGGAAGGTCTCATCGATCTGGGACTGTATATCCTTTGCCTGATCGATCAGCTCCATCATTTCGCGGATCAGGATATTACGCTTTTTGTCCATAAGCTCATAGCCCTGTTTGGAAAGAGCCAAAGAGTTTTTTGCAAGTATGAGATTTCCCTTGGTGGGAAAGGTATTCGGATCCATAAAATCACCTCACTAACGGACGGTTTCTCTGTAATACTGATCCAGAACTTTGGTATCGATACGGTCGAGCTCTTCTCTTGGAAGAAGGCCAAGAAGCTCCCAGCCCTTATCCAGAGTTTCGATGATGCTTCGATTCTCTGTTTCTGACTGTCCTACAAACTCTGCCTCGAAGGCTTTTCCGAATACAAGGTACTGCTTATCCAGCGGAGAAAGCTCGTCTTCGCCGATAACCGATGCCAGGGCTCTTGCATCGCCTACTTTTGCGTAGCAGGAGAAGAGCTGGTTGGCAACATCCTGATGGTCGGCACGTGTGAAGCCTTCACCGATACCGTCCTTCATCAGACGGGACAGGGACGGCAGAACGTTGATCGGCGGGTAGATCGCCTGTCCATGAAGCTGACGGTCCAGTACGATCTGGCCCTCGGTGATATATCCGGTAAGGTCAGGAATCGGGTGAGTGATGTCGTCGTTTGGCATGGTCAGGATCGGGATCTGGGTTACAGAACCGGTGCCTCCACGGACGATTCCCGCACGCTCGTAAAGAGTTGCCAGTTCACTGTACAGATATCCCGGATAACCTTTTCGGGAAGGAATCTCACCTTTGGAGGAGGAAACCTCTCGCATAGCCTCGCAGAAGGAGGTGATGTCAGTCAGGATAACCAGGATGTGCATGCCTTTTTCAAAAGCAAGATATTCAGCAGCAGTGAGGGCAATCTTCGGTGTCAGAAGACGCTCTACAACCGGGTCGTTGGCAAGGTTCAGAAACATTACAACGTGGTCGGAAGCACCGCTTTCCTCGAAGGTCCTGCGGAAGAATTCGGCTACGTCGTATTTAACGCCCATTGCTGCAAAAACAATAGCGAATTTCTCATCGGAGTCTGCGCCAAGGGAAGCCTGCTGAACGATCTGTGCAGCCAGCTTGTCATGAGGAAGACCGTTTCCGGAAAAGATCGGCAGCTTCTGGCCGCGGATCAGGGTGGTCAGTCCGTCGATGGCGGAGATGCCGGTGTTGATATAGTTTCGCGGATATTCACGGGTTACCGGGTTCAGCGGAAGTCCGTTGATATTCAGGCTGACTTCCGGTGTGATCTCGCCAAGTCCGTCAATGGGCTGGCCGATACCGTTAAAGGTACGTCCCAGGATCTCAGGGGAAAGCCCGATCTCCATAGGATGTCCGGTAAGACGTGTGTGTGTATTGCCGAGGGACATATTGTCAGTTCCCTCAAAAACCTGGATAACGGCCTTGTCCTCATAGATTTCCACGATACGGCCGATCTTCTGAGTGCCGTCCTCCATGTGGAATTCCACGATCTCCTCGTAAGATGCATTTTTTACACCCTCAAGGACAACAAGAGGGCCGTTTATTTCACTCAGGCCAAGATATTCGATTGCCATAAACTGATCCCTCCTTTAACCGTTTCTTTCCAGTACATTGTCGTAGAAGCGGTCGATATCTTTATGATATTCATCAAAACGCTCCGGCTCTTTATTTGGAACCTCGTATTTGATGGCGATGATACGTTCAAAGATCTTATCCTCCTTCAGCACGGAAACCGGCATGCCACGGTTTACAAGGGCACGGCATTTTTCGTAGAGATAGAGGATGGTTTCCATCATCAGGAACTGCTTTTCCATAGGAACACTGGTGTCCTCCTGGTGAAAAGCGTTCTGCTGCAGGAAGCCCAGACGGATGACTCTGGCGATCTCCAGCGTCAGCTTCTGATCATCCGGAAGAACATCGCTTCCGATCAGCTTGACGATCTCCATAAGAGAGCTTTCCTGGTTGAGGATAGCCATGATCTGGTTTCTGTCATAAACGAATTTCGGGGAGACATGCTCTCTGTACCAGGGAGTCAGGTCCTCTAGATATTCGCTGTAGCTGGTCAGCCACTGGATGGCAGGGAAGTGACGGGCATAGGCAAGAGCCTTGTCCAGTCCCCAGAAACAGCGGACAAAACGTTTGGTATTCTGTGTGACCGGCTCGGAGAAGTCACCACCCTGAGGGGAAACTGCACCGATAATGGATACGGAACCTTCTGTTCCGTTCAGGTTCTGCATCATTCCCGCGCGCTCATAGAAGGCGGAAAGCTTACTTGCCAGATATGCAGGGAAGCCTTCCTCTGCAGGCATCTCCTCCAGACGTCCGGAAAGCTCACGGAGAGCCTCGGCCCATCGGGATGTGGAGTCTGCCATGATCGCTACGTCATAACCCATATCACGGTAATATTCCGCAAGTGTAACACCTGTGTAGATGGAAGCCTCACGGGCTGCAACCGGCATGTTGGAGGTGTTGGCGATCAGTGTGGTACGGTCCATCATCAGGTTTCCAGATTTCGGGTCAATCAGCTTGCTGAAGTCTTCAAGAACCTGTGTCATCTCGTTTCCACGCTCGCCACAGCCGATGTAGATGATGATATCTGCGTCAGACCACTTGGCGATCTGGTGCTGTGTCATGGTTTTTCCTGTTCCGAATCCGCCAGGAACTGCGGCAGTGCCTCCCTTGGCAATCGGGAAAAGGGTATCCAGGATTCGCTGACCGGTAAGGAGCGGAACGCTGGCCGGGAAACGCTTGTAGGTCGGTCGTGGAACACGGATCGGCCATTTCTGGGCAAGTGCCAGTTCTTTTTCAGTTCCGTCATCAAGGCGGATGGTAACAATGGGCTCCAGAACGGTATAGGCACCGTCAGGAGCTGCATGGATAACGGTTCCGTGTGTGATCGTGGGCGGAACCATGGATTTGTGAAGGATGGAGGCGGTTTCCTGTGTCTCGGCAATAACCGTGCCTGCACCGATGACGTCACCTTCCTTTACGGTAATGTGGGTTTCCCATTTTTTTTCTGTGTCAAGAGAGTCAACGCTGACACCACGGGAAATATATTTTCCAGAGGCCTGGGCAATCTCTGCCAGAGGTCTCTGGATACCATCAAAAATATTGTGGATGATTCCCGGACCAAGGAGAACGGAAATAGCGTCTCCTGTTCCGATAACAGTTTCTCCGGGTTTCAGCCCTGTAGTTTCCTCAAAAACCTGTATGGTCGTCATATGTTTCTTAAGACCGATGACTTCTCCAACCAGTTTTTCGGGGCCTACATAGACCATCTCGGAGATCTTGAAGCCGGTGTCGCCCTTGAGGTAGATAACAGGACCGTTAACACCGTAGATAATACCTGTTTTACTCATGTGCTGGACCTCCGTCAAATTTGAATTCTCTGTAAGCTGCCTGATAGCCTTCCTCAAAGGAATTGTCGATGAGGATATTTTTTTCAGGGATTATCGCCTTGATCCCGCCGATAAAGGATTCATCGGAAACCTTCAGCGGGAAACCGGTTTTTACAGTGAGAGACTTCAGACGGGGTTCATCTTCTTTTGAAAGATAGATCTGGATCTCATCGTGTTCCGCGAAGCAGACAGCTTCCTCGATCTTTGTACAAAGATATTCTTCATAGCGGGGAGATTCCATGAATTTCAGGATCTGTACCCGGACATCTGCAAAAAGTTTTTCTTTTAAGCGGCTCTGTCTGGCAGTCCAGTTTCGCCGGATGTGAAGCTGCTCTGCGGAAAGTGCCTTGTTGATCTCACGCTTTGCGTTTGCGATCTCGGCTTTGCGGGAACTGGCAGCATTTCCCAGAGACATTTTTTTATGTTCCTCCAGTGCGGCATCCAGGGCTTCCTTGTGTTCCCGGACATCTTTTTCCGCCTGACGGCGTGCTTCGTCCACGGAGGTGTCATAGAAGTGTGTAAGCTTCTCTTCAATTGTCATAATATCACCTGCCTATAATTTTAATCCGATGGCCTCATTTACATAAGATGTAATGAAATCAGGTCTGCGGCCGGTACCATGTCTGTCAGGAATTTCAATGATGAGAGGTGTTTTGTGATGAAGCTTGACATCATCAATGATCTCAGGAAACTCCCGGCCGAATTTTTCGGTCAGGAGTATGATTCCGATCTCTTTGTCTGCGATGGTGCGCTCCAGAGCTTCCTTCAGCTCGTCGTGCTTATGAACGATCACACCCTCTACACCGGCCAGTCTCATTCCTGTCAGAGTATCAATATTGTCACTGATCAGATACATTTTCATATCAAAGTTTACCCAGGATCATGAAGGAGATGATCAGTCCATAAAGAGCAACACCTTCGGCAAGACCTACGAAGATAAGAGATTTACCAAGGATGCTCTGATCCTCACTGATCGCTCCAAGTGCTGCGCTTGCCGCACTGGCAACGGCAATACCACCACCGATACAGGAAAGTCCGGTAACAAGTGCTGCTGCGATGTAACCCATACCTGTTGCAAGGCCTGCGTCAGCGCCTGTAGCAGCCTGTACGGAAGCTCCGCCTGCAAATGTTACTGCAATGGCAACAAGCATGATCCCGAAGAAGAAAAAGGCGTTGACACCAAGAGCTGTTTTGTAGCGGCCGCGGCTTTTTTCGCCGAGAAGATAATAACCAAATGGAAGAATGATGCTGAGTACAAGTGCAACTGCGATTGTGATCTGTGTAATGACTGTCATGATGATGACCTCCTTAATATTCGTTTAATTGAATGCCCGGATCAGAATGCGTTCCGACTCTGGCATTTTATTTGTTTTTTGAGCAGAACGGCTCGAATTTCCGTCCGCTGCCCTTGTAAAAACGGCTGAACATTTCGTAATATTCCAGACGGAGTACCTGGATACCTACGATCAGGCCCTCCATAGCGCATACGAACAGGTTTCCGAGAATGATGACGATCCAGTTCGGACTGCCGTTCTCCGCGCCTGCAAGCATAAGTACAACCTCCATCATAGCTGCGTGGCTGACTGCAAAAGCACCGATACGCACGAAGGAGAGTGTATTGGAAAAGTAGCTCAGGATAACCTCGAACAGTTCAAAGATACCCTGTACGATAAACATGCCTTTTTCTTTTGGCATAACCTCGGCCTTTTTTTCTACCAGGTTTGTAAGAGGCTCCTTGAAGAAAATAAGAAGCAGCGGTAAACCAAACATAATGGCAAGGACTGCACCACCCGGAACTGCATGCCCGGATACAAAGAGTCCGATGCAGAGAACTGCGGAGCCATAAAATACAAGTCCTGCCACAGCGTTGGTGTCAAACCAGGTTTTTTCAACATCATGCGTCTTAAAGGAATTGATGATGTTGAAAACCATACACAGGAGGATGATTCCCATGCCGAAGCCGATGGCAACGATAAATACGGTATTCAGTTTTCCGATAAAAGGTATGGTCGTCATACTGTCCACAGGCCGCAGCCACAGAGCAGGTATGGCATCCTCAAATCCAAAGATACTTCCGAACATCAGACCGAAAAATGTGGAAAAGACTCCGGCGCAGCTGATGATTCCGGCAAGATCGATATGCTTCAGCTTGTACAGGAGCAATCCTCCGATAAAGAGCAGGAGTCCCTGTCCTGCATCACCGAACATGGCTCCGAAAATAAAGGAGTAGGTGATGGCAACAAACCAGGTGGGGTCCATCTCGCCATAGGCGGGAAGTCCGTACATTTTTACATACATTTCAAAGGGCTTGAAAAGCTTCGGGTTTTTCAGCTTGGTCGGCGGCTGATGGTTCTGGTCGTGCTCCGGCGTATTGGTATCTTCTCCGTCTACCAGGCAGAAGATTTTTTCGTCGGATGAGATATCGGCTTGAAAAGCTCTGGTGTCGGCTTCTGTCATCCATCCGCAGAGAATATAGAAATTTTCATGCTTTCCGGTGCAGGCTGCCGCTTTCCGGACATCGAAATTTCTGGAAAACTGAAGAAGTGTGTTTCTGGCGGTAACGATGGTTTCTGCCTGATCCGCAAGAAATCTCTGGTATTTCTGTTTCTGTGCTTCCAGATGCTTCAGGGCATCCTCGTATTGTTTGCTTACGCTTGAAAATGCCTGCTGGGCAGTTCCGGTATAATTATCCGGCACAAAGATCTTTTCAAAGTGCATAGAAGAGTAGGCGGCATCAATTTTGTGCGCATCATGCTTCGGTACGAAGTAAACGCCCCAGACGTATTGGTCATCTTCATCGCATTTAAGGAAGATCGTGTTCAGATTGTCGTAAATATATTTCTTGAATTTCTCATAATACTGTTTCTCGATACGTCCGAAATGAAAATGGATATACTTCAGATGAAGTATGGATGAAATATCATAATCAATATTTCGGAAGGGACGTATGATCCGCAGTGATTCTTCCAGAGAGGAACATTTTTCTTCCAGTTCGGACTGTTCCTTCTGGAGCTGATCCGCCTGGGAGCGGATCTCCTTTACTGTGGAAAGTGCTGTTTCAATACCCGGGCTTCTGTTGGAAGTGGACGGAGGAGTTTTCAGCTCCTCATAAATGGTATTGATGGAATTTAAGGCATCTCTGTAGGGGTTGACATCCAGGAAAGGCGTCAGACTTTCTACTGTGGTCAGCTCTGAGAGAGCGTTTTCCAGATGGATCTCGTACTTGCACAGGTAGGTGTTTACAACCCGGTCGATATCTGCCTTGGGACCGGTGATGCTCAGAAAATTCATTTTTTCAATCACGTTGCTACCTCCTGGTTATTAACCGTTGCGTATATAACGCAGGGATTGTTCTGGGTCCACGCCATAGCGCACGCATTCAAGGGCAATGGTCAGACGGTTGACTTCATGTTCTTTGTGATATAAATAGGAATAGATGACTGCTACGGAATAGGGATCCTTGCGTGCTTCCTGTTCCAGTATGCTGCGAAGAATATAGTTATAAAATTCTTCCAGACTGGCGACGGTCAGCTGTTCGTATTTCTTACCATAATAAGTTCCATTGAAGATACGACGGAACTCTTCTGGTGTAGGGGCCTCCACAAGGGTGGTGATCTCCTCTTTGCGGAGCTTGTAGTTCATGGGGACCAGCAATGCGTAAATAGCAGCCGGTTCCATCTGAAAGCAGCGTTTGGAGCGCTGGATGAACTGCAGGTTCAGCATATCGAATTTTTCACCGTAAGCCTTGGTGATCTGTTTCAGATCGTTACCTTTGAAAAGCTTCTTCCGCACATTCCAGATCTGTGAAAAATACGAAAGGTCAAGTGCCATGCCGAAGTCAAAAAGCGTGGCATTTCCACGTTCGTTGACCTGAGACAGCGGAATAAAAAAATCATTTCCCTTCAGTGCCGCAATGAATTCATCCATATTGGTGCAGGCGGTAAGCCTGTCAATGTCCAGCTTGGAATGATGTCTGAAAAAATCGCGGTAGGGAGAAATATCTACGGGATCGGTGTCCCGGTGGTCAAAGAGATTCGTCATGATTTCTTTCAGGACGCGGATCTCATAACGCTTCGAGTAAAGCGACAGGAACGTTCGCTGTTCCTGATTTGCAAAGTGGTAAAGCCTTGAAAAATTCAGGAAGATGGATTTCTTCAGGAGTTTTTCTATCTGTCCGCGGTGAAGATCATTTTCATCGAGACCGGACCAGATATTCTGATATTCGGGAGTCCGTTTCAGGTAGGCTGTTACCTGGGGGACATTGGGAAGCTGAACGATTTCTTCCAGCTGCTCATCTGTCACAAGCCTGCTCTGCATGGCGCGGATCTTGGTGGAGAGTCCGCTGTATGAGAGGACAGAGCCCATTGAATCACTTCCTTTCCCTTCAGGTTTCGGTGATGCCTGTTATTTTCTGAAACAGCTCACTGCAAAGACTTTCGTGATGGGCTTCGTAATAGGCATCCAGCCTGGATAGCTGGTCTTCGGTTTCTGCACGAAGCTCATTGATCCGGGCGTCTTTCTCGCGGGCCAGATCTTCACGGATCTTCCGGATCTCGTCGCTGGTTTCTTTTTCAAGTGAAGCGTCGAATTCCTTCGTCTGTTTTTCTGCTTCTTCCGAGAGAGCCTGTTTCTGTCGCGCAGCGTCCTGCATGATAGCATTGGCTGTAGCTTCGATTTCCGAAAGCTTATTTAGGATTTGTTCCATAGCGCCCTCCTTGTTTGTTTATTGTTTATAATTGATTTTTATATGATACACCTTTTTTATGGTAAAAACAACTAAAAAATTGTTAAATTTTTTGCAATTATTGAATAAATATGTTCAAAAAGAGACGAAAAAAAGAAATTTGTTTATTAGACGATGATTGAGTTTTGGGAAAAAATGAAAACCGCAAAGGGGCCGTAAAGCCACGGCCCCTCTGCACACCCCTCGGGCTTTTTTTAGGAGTTCTTGGTTGTGGCGGTGTGAGGTTGTTGACTTGTGTATGTATGCTGCGGTGTTGGATGTGTGAGGTTGAGCCGATGTATGTGGATGCGGACGGCGAGGCGCGTTGCTGTCGCCTGGTTGGTTGGGTTTGAGTGGATGCGGATGGTGTTGGAAGTGGACGGCGAGGCGCGTTGCTGTCGCCTGGTTGATTGGGTTTGAGAGGATGCGGTGGTGTTGGGGTGGACGGCGAGGCGTTTTTGTTGTTGCTTGGTTGAGGATTTTTTTTATTTTTTGCTTGCGGCGGGGTGGGGGTTACATGTATAGTTGAGTATTGGAATGTTGTTTGATAAGAATCATTGAGACATTATTGTGGAAAGATTATTGGAGGTTGTTTATGAGATTACGAAATATTCCGGGTGCTAAGGATGCTATTTTGGATTGTGAGTGGGTAATTGATGAGCCGGAGAGGTTTAAAGGAAAGTGGAATGAGGTTTTTGGAGTGAAGAGACCGCTTTTTCTGGAAGTTGGTATGGGGAAGGGGCGTTTTCTGATGGATATGGCAAGACTTCATCCGGAGAGAAATTTTGTGGGAATTGAGATGTATGACAGTGTGCTTCTTCGGGCGCTGCAGAAGAGAGAGGAACTGGAAGCGGCAGGAGAGGAGTTTTCCAATCTTGTTTTTATCAGGGTGGATGCAAGATTGCTGCCGGAGATTTTTGAGAAGGATGAGGTTGATGGGATCTATCTGAATTTTTCGGATCCGTGGCCGAAGGCGCGTCATGCAAAGAGAAGACTTACGTCCAAGGAATTTCTGGCAAGATATGAGAAGATTTTGAAAAAAGAAGGAACTGTAGAGTTTAAGACAGATAACCGTGGTCTGTTTGAGTTTTCCCTGGAAGAGGTTAGGGATTCCGATTGGAATCTGGAGGTGTGTACCTTTGATCTTCATCATGATGAGGAGCTGGTGAAGGGAAATGTCATGACGGAATATGAGGAGAAGTTTTCTTCTATGGGAAATCCGATCTGTAAAATGGTGATCAGACAGAAATAGAGGGAATAAGATGCAGGAAGAAATTTTTGAAAAGTATCCTATACCAAAGGCATATTTTAAGCTGGCACTTCCGGTTGTGTTCAGTATGGTTATCTCACTTGTTTATAATATGGTGGATACGTATTTTATTGCAGGAACCGGCAATACGGATCTGGTGGCGGGGGTTGCCCTTGGATCGCCGATCTTTACGCTGATGATTGCGCTGGGAGATATTTTTGGACTTGGCGGCAGTTCTTTTATTTCCAGGCTTTTTGGAGAAAAAAGATACGAGGACGCAAAGCGGATCAGCGTATTCAGCTTTTATGGCGCGATCGTCAGCGGTGTTGCAGTTGCGGCTGTACTGATGATCTTCAGAAGTCTGGTATTGGGACTTCTGGGTGCAAGCGAGGCCACCTGGGAGTATGCGTCACAGTATTATACCTGTATTGCACTGGGTGCGCCGTTTATCATTGTTGCGCTGACACCGTCCAATCAGTTACGAACAGAAGGATTTGCGACGGCTTCGATGGTTGGTTCTGTACTTGGCGCAGTTGTAAACATTATTCTGGATCCGATCATGATCTTTGTACTGGGCTGGGGTGCGGCCGGCGCAGCTACAGCGACCGTGATCGGAAATGTTTGTACCGATATTTTCTTTGTATGGTTTCTTATTAAAAAGAGCAAAAATCTTTCTGTGGATCCCAGGGGATTTCACATTTCCAGGTCGGAGATCGGAGCGGTTTTTGCCATTGGTATTCCGGCTTCTATTACTAATCTGATGCAGAGCATCGGAATTGCGCTGACAAACCGAGCGTTGCTGGGATTTGGTGACGATAAGGTTGCAGCTATGGGAATCGTTATGAAAATTAATATGATCGCTGCGTTGGTCCTGGTTGGTTTTGCCTTTGGTGGACAGCCGCTGACCGGATACAATTACGGCGCGAGAAATCGCACAAGGTTGAAAGCAACTTTGAAGTTTGCATATCTTCTTGAGGGAGGAATGGCGCTTGTACTGATGGCGGTACTTGGATTTTTTGCCCCGCAGATGGTAAAGATCTTTATGAGCGATCCTTCCGTTGTGGAAAATGGCGCGCTGATGCTTCGGCTGCAGCTGGCGGGAATGTTGTGTATGGGAATCGTGCTGATCAGCACCTGTACGTTTCAGTCTGCAGGACAGGCTATGGGAGCTTTTCTGTTATCAGTGAGCAGACAGGGAGTGGTCTTTGCGGTTGTACTGATGATCGCTCTTAAGGTGGCAGGGTATCATGGCGTTCTGGCTTCTCAGGCAATCTCGGATTTCCTTACGGCAGTGCTGGCGGTGGTGCTGGTATGGCGCTGGTGGAAAAAAGTGGATTTCTAAGAGTCCGCTTTAAATACTTTGCGCAAATATCAGGAAACAGATCAGGATATTTTCATATAATAAAATATCCGTGATGTTGGAAAGGTATTTGCGCAAAGCAGGAGGCCATAAGTTTTGAAAAAAAGAAAATTCAGATCCTTGCAGCAGAATCTCCATACGGTAAGCCGCAGCATTAACAGCCAGGCTGCCCATATCAGAAATTCGTTGTCGGAAATGGAAAAAATGCTGGATAAAATTGCATCAAATGAAGATATAAAAAATAAAAAAGAAAAAAATAAAAAAAATTAAAAAAAGGTGTTGACTTTCTTCAAATCATAACGTATAATACAACATGTCTTGAGGAACGAACGAAACAAAAAACGAAAGACAAACAATTAAATAAGCGTCTTTAGCTCAGTTGGTAGAGCACCTGACTCTTAATCAGGGTGTCCAGGGTTCGAACCCCTGAAGACGCACTAAAGGCACTGTTTTTGCAGATATAGAGCTGCGGGGACGGTGTTTTTTCGTGTAGAAAAACTCAGTGTTTATGCGGGTTTGCGGGCTCTTGTGCATATCTCCAAATAACTTTCTAACATCTTTTTTACATCTTTTAAAGTAAATTCCAACTTGAATACAGTGTATTCAAGATATCTTTAAAGCATTTTCCATAAGATTCATCTTTTCAATTTCTGTATGCGTGTCAAAACAATAGTATTTTAATATTGTCTTTTCGTCTGAGTGATCTAACATTATTCTTACAACTATAAAGGGGAGCCGAAAAGCTCCCTCCATAGTTTGCAATCTTAAATTTTACTAACCTACCATCCTTTTGGAAACTCCGTAAAAAGAATCTTTCTGATTGCCACCTAACTTGATATATCCTCTCTGCCCATTGTATTTGAAAATCATATAGTTATTATTGTCTTTTGAACAAAATCCCTCTAAAGTAGCAACAGCACCTTTTTTTAGAGTAAAGTTAGTTTTCCCACTTGGAGAACTATAAAAAACAAGATTTTTCATTGCTACAAATTTGTTGTCATAAAAATAATTTTGGTAACCATCCTGATAATACTCTGAGGTTAATTTACTCTTGTCTTTGTAATATAAAGAAGTTGCAGCGACTGTATCAGACACTCTTTTAAATATACCATTTGAATACACATAAGTATATTCCACATTAACTGCGCCTGTAAGATATGGTTGAATTAAGTATTTTATTTTGATCGTATTATTTCCATTAAATGCAATATCATCAAGTGTGGTGTAAGCATGTGAAAAACCACCCAATTTTTCATTTAATACTGTTTGAAATTTATTAGTTGCCTTATTATATTGAATAAAGAAATCATCTTCGGAATATGAATAACCACTTTGAACTCGTATTATCTGAATATTATTTTTTAATGCTATATAGGAAATACAAACATTATCACTCAATAATGCAAACTTCTGTGCATTTTTCCCATTTACAGATATTGATAACGTGCCATTAAATTTATTATCAGACCATCCAGTTCCTGTGGCTTGGATATCAAGCTGATCTGCATTTCCGTCTCCTGTCAGATCAATTTTGGTATGTAATTCATGATTTCCATAGACAACATTTATCATACCTAAATTCAGCTTTACTCCAATAATAGACGTATGAGTTGGAGTGTTATTAGATGGTGTATTCGTTGTTCCTACCGTAATTTTACAAGTTGCTTTCTTCCCACTTCCATCTTTCGCTTTCACTGTAATTGTGGCAGTTCCATTTCCAACAGCTTTCACAACACCTTTAGAAGATACTGTTGCTACTTTTTTATTGCTTGAACTCCAAGTAACTGCTTTATTGTTAGCGCTGTTTGGTGCTACTGCTGCCTTTAAAGTAAGAGAACTTCCCTTTTTAAGTGTAGCCGATGTTTTATTCAGCTTTATGCTTTTTACTGGTTGCTTAACAGTAACTTTGCAGGTAAGTTTTTTGTTTTTTCCATATTTCGTAGTAATTACCGCAGTTCCCTTTTTCTTAGCCTTTACAATGCCTTTTGAGGATACTGTTGCTACACTTTTTTTATTGCTTGTCCAAGTAATTTTTCCCTTTGTTCCTGTTGCTTTCAAAGTGTAAGTTTTTCCAACATTAAGGGAAATACTCTTTTTGTTCAGCTTTGCCGCACTTGCTGAAACTGGCATTACAATCACACTTAGTAACATACACATCAATAATATTATTGATGTTTTTTTTAATCTCTTCATACTCATTTTCCTCCCTAAATCTTTTTCTTTAATAGTATCATGCTGTCCATTTTTTTACAATTGATCGTGTTGTAAATAGATATTTATTCGTAATATATAAAACAGTCATTGAACTCTCTATAATCAAATACAGATTGAGGAGTGATACGATATGAAAAACAAACAAAGCATGGCGAAGATGGCAGCAGGGTTATCACAGTCAGATTGAAGGAAGATATTTTAGCATCTTTAGACCAACTTGCCGCAGACAGCAATTATTCAAGAAATGAATTGATAAATATTATTTTAAGACACGGAATTGAAAATATAAAAATTGAATGAGAGTGGGCGCCCACTCTTTTTTCTTTGCTCTTGGAATGGTTAAATAAAAGAAAAATGTTTGAGGTTAGATTATGACAAAAGAATTTGAAGGTTCGGGACATGGAAAAGGAGAAATCAGAAGATGAAGCCATTTCTTGTATATCAAATCTTATGAGATACACAGACGAAAATCATGTAATTACTGGTGAAGATATTTGTTCTGCAATGGCTGATATTTACGGCATTGAAGCAGAACGAAGAGGCATTTACAGAGACATTGACGAAATAAAGCTATTCTTGCTTTTGAGGAAGAAATTCCAATGGAAGAAGCAGAAGAAATGATTGAAGAAGATGACAGCTTGAAAAATATTATTTTTGATAAGCACCAAAAGGGATTCTGTATGCAACAGAGGCATTATGATTATACAGACATTCAGCTTTTGGTTGAAAGTGTCTATGCTTCAAAATATTTGTCTGAGCCGCAGGCAGAACGTTTGATAAAGATTCTATGTAAATTTGTCAGTGAGTTCCAAGAGAAAAAATTACGTCACAACGCCATTCTGACAGACAGAGTATTTGGATAAGATCAGAAAGACATATGAGAGTTGATAAAAAGATGTTAAAAGATGTTATAAAGTTGATGGATTCTTGTTTGGGAAAAGTACCTCAGAAAAAAGGAGGGCCGGGTCTTGGAAGGAACCCGGCAGAGTATGAAAAGAAAAATAAGTAATGATCTATAAGATGAAAAAGCTATGTGCTTTATTTGTTTAATAATATACCGTCAAAATGTGATGGAACTGTGAGAAGCGTTTTAAAAATCTGTGAGGAAAATCTAAATATCTTATAAAGTCTTATAAAATCTCTCTGTGTTTGTTGCGACGAATCTGTGATTTAACCGAATCAAGTAAGTTCCCTGCGGGGTTGCGAAAAGCAATAGCAGTTGGTGGGGGCTTGTAAGGATGGGAAATTCTGAAATTTGTACAAAAATAGTGAAAATAAATAAGACTTTTCTAAGCCGATACGGTATAATAAATCATAGCATAAAAATCCGGAGGGGAAATGAACGATGATGGATGTGGTACACAACGTCATATGAACAGATGTGGAAATTTTTCGTAGGGGTATAAATGAATATATCTATATTTTATGTCCGGCGGAAAACGTAATATCCGGAAAAATGGTTCAATTCTGAGGTATTCAGATAAAAAGGGAGGAGATGGCTATGGAGAGAGTATTTGAGGCAATCAATGGAGTGTTCAGCTTTATCGGTCCACTGTCTGATTTTCTGTGGGAGTTCCCCACGAATTTTGACTGGTACAGCAGTATTCCGATTCTGGGGAATATATCATTTGCGATCATACTACTTCTTGGGTCCGGGATTTTTTTCAGTTTCAGGATCGGTTTTATGCAAGTGACTTACTTTAAAAAAGGAATCAGGACCATGACGGAGAAACGTGTTGTGGAAACAGGAATTTCGCCGCTTGCATCGTTTTTTCTGAGTTCAGCTATGCGTGTAGGACCGGGAAATATCCTGGGCGTAACAGGTGCTATTGCAGTGGGTGGACCAGGGGCCCTGTTCTGGATGTGGATATCTGCGTTTTTCGGGATGGCAGTTGCATACATGGAAGGTGTCCTTGCTCAGATTTTCAAGGAGAAGAAGGACGATGAGTTTGTAGGAGGTCTTCCTTTTTATGGGAGAAAGCTTCTTGGAAATAAGGTATGGATCGGTGTTTTTCTTTCGGTATTGTATATTCTGTATGCGCTTTGCTGTCTGCCGGCACAGGGCTTTAACGTTGTTTCATCAGTAGGACGCATGGCAGAGATCGTAACCGGAAAAACCATCCCAAGCGGATCAGCCTTCTATTATATAGTAGGTACGCTGATCGTAATTCTCACAGCAGCTATCGCATTTGGCGGAATCAAAAAAGTATCCAGATGGACAGATATGATGGTGCCGGTGATGGCAGTGCTCTATATGGTAGTAGTGTTACTTCTTATCATATTGAATTTTACCCGTATTCCGTATTTCTTCGGAAGCGTGTTTGCAGGAGCCTTTAAGCCGGATGCATTTTTTGGAGGTGTTTTTGGAACGGTTCTTGCACAGGGCGTAAAACGAGGCCTGATGTCCAATGAGGCTGGTCAGGGAACGATCACCATGTCAGCGGCAGCAGCTGACGCAAAGCATCCATGTGAGCAGGGTGTGATCGCTTCTCTGGGAGTTTTTCTTGATACCATTGTGATCTGTACACTTACCGGATTTGTGGTAGTTATGGCACACTGCTGGACGGGAGCAGATGCGGAAAGCTGGCAGGCTCTTGATAAACTTCCAAAATATACGGAGTCCATTGCTGTGCTGACTCCGGGAACTGCAATGAACGGGATCGTTACATTTCTTGTAACCTTATGTTTCTGCCTGTTTGCATTTACCTGTCTGCTTGGAATGATCAGCTTTTCGGAAATCGCAGCAAACCGTATCCGCAAGGATAAGATATGTATTAATTTTGTACGCTGTATTGGTCTTTTTGTTGCCGCATTTGGTATTCTCTGTAATATCGCAGGATTGGAGCTTGGAAATCTCTGGGCATTTTCTGATCTTGGAAATATTCTGATCGTATTTTTCAACGTACCGATCGTTTATGTCGGTGCGAAATATGTTTTCCGGGCGACCAGACATTATAAGAAGAATGACGGTACTCCGTTTACATCGGAGGTAATTGGAAGAAATGACTGCGCTTACTGGGATGAGCAGGCAAAAAAAGCAGTGAAAAATTTTTCCGGAAAATAAAAATTCCGGCGGGAGATAAAATTAGCATTGTAAAAGTGCATGTACTCATTTATAATGAGTAACAGATTCTAAAGATGTTATAAAAAACAGGAGGAAAGCCTTGAAAAGAGAATTAGTTATTGTCATTGATTTTGGCGGTCAGTACAATCAGCTGGTTGCAAGACGTGTCAGAGAATGCAATGTATACTGCGAGATCTATTCTTATAAGACAGATCTTGAGAAGATTAAAGCGATGAATCCTAAGGGAATTATCCTCACCGGTGGACCGAACAGCTGCTATGAGGCAGATTCACCGACTTATCAGAAAGAATTATTTGAGCTTGGAATTCCGGTGCTGGGACTTTGCTATGGAGCACAGCTTATGATGCATGTCCTTGGAGGAAAAGTTGAGAAGGCAGATGTCAGCGAATACGGCAAGACAGAGCTTCTTATTGATAAGAAGGATTCCAGAATCTTTAAGAATGTATCCGACAGAACGATCTGCTGGATGAGCCATACAGACTATATTTCCCAGACTGCACCTGGATTTGAGATAGCTGCACACACAGCGGACTGTCCGGTAGCAACTGCACAGAATGAAGAGAAGAAACTGTATGCGATCCAGTTCCATCCGGAGGTACTGCACACAGTAGAAGGAAAGACAATGCTTTCCAACTTCGTACTTGGTGTCTGTGAATGTGCCGGAGACTGGAAGATGGATGCTTTTGTTGAGCACACGATCAAAGAGATCCGTGAGAAAGTCGGCGATGGAAAAGTTCTCCTTGCTCTTTCAGGCGGTGTAGATTCCTCCGTAGCAGCAGGACTTCTTTCCAGAGCGATCGGCAAGCAGCTTACCTGCGTATTTGTAGACCACGGACTTCTTCGTAAAGATGAGGGCGATGAGGTTGAGGGTGTGTTCGGACCGAACGGACAGTTTGACCTGAATTTTATCCGTGTCAATGCACAGCAGAGATATTATGACAAGCTTGCAGGCGTTACAGAGCCTGAGGCGAAGCGTAAGATTATCGGTGAGGAATTTATCCGTATCTTCGAGGAGGAAGCCAAGAAGATTGGCGCTGTAGATTTCCTTGCACAGGGAACCATTTATCCGGACGTTGTAGAGAGTGGTCTTGGCGGAGAATCCGCAGTGATCAAATCCCATCACAACGTAGGTGGACTTCCTGATTTCGTAGATTTCAAAGAAATCATCGAGCCGCTCCGCGACCTCTTTAAAGATGAGGTTCGTAAAGCCGGTCTTGAGCTTGGTATCCCGGAAAGACTGGTATTCCGTCAGCCATTCCCGGGCCCGGGACTTGGAATCCGTATCATCGGTGAAGTCACCGAAGAAAAAGTACGCATCGTACAGGATGCAGACTACATCTACCGTGAAGAAGTCGACAATGCAGCCGCCGACTACAAGAAAGAACACGGAGAAGATCCGTCCTGGATGCCGAACCAGTACTTTGCAGCCCTTACAAATATGCGAAGTGTAGGTGTAATGGGAGACTTCAGAACATACGATTATGCAGTGGCGCTCCGCGCCGTTAAGACCATTGACTTTATGACTGCGGAGTCTGCTGAGATTCCTTATGCAGTACTTAATAAGGTGATGAACCGCATTATTAATGAGGTTAAGGGTGTAAACCGCGTATTCTATGATCTTACAAGTAAGCCGCCTGGAACGATTGAGTTTGAATAACGGACAAAAAACCTCGGATGCCCATTTTACAAGGGTTTCCGAGGTCTTGTTATGTCTGTTGGCTCTATTTTGGCTCTATTTAAGAAATTTTGATAGGTAAAAACGTCGACGGATTAAAAAATATAGGATTTGAGCAACCAAACAAAAAACATAGATATAATAAATCCGATTGTGGCACTTAGTAAAGCTGAAAGCAGTTGCTGATAAGGACGTTTTCCTTTTTCTTGTGCTTTTTCAATTTCATCTAATTGCTTTCCTTCGGTGAATGCCACAATTTCTTTGTACGTCATAATATCATTTTCTTTTTTGAACTTTTCTACTCTTAAAGCGTAATATATCATAATTAAGAAAAGAATTCCCCAAACGATATATCCACAATATCCTAAAAATACTGCCAATGGCACAGCTGCAATGACAGTTAATATTAAAAGTACTGTAAAAATAGCTCCATCACGATTAAATTTCTGTATAGCTTCTTTGCTAATTTCTTCTTTCATAGTAGTAATATCTCCTTTGATTAGTTGATCAAGAGAGATGTGAAATGTTGAACTTAACAGTAGCAGGCTATGAATATCTGGATAACTTTTATCATTTTCCCAATTAGAAATAGTTTGTCTTGTGACATATATTTTTTCTGCAAGTTCTTCCTGAGATAAATTCATATCTGTTCGATATCTTTTTATCTGTTTATACAGTTCCAATGCGCGTCCTCCTTTTTACGTGTTTTTTCTCTCGACCTAGACATATCGTATTAAATGTTAGTAAATGATTCTATCAAAATGCTTTTACATAGAGTAAATTCAATAGTCAAAGGTCTTTTACATAGTAGAATGAGAGGTTATATCTATTGTGGAAATACTTTTACAGTAATTCTGTTGGTTCCTTTTTTGACAACCATATTATCATCTACTAGATGATTTTTTATATCTTCCATGTTCTGCTCAATCTCAGTGATAGTTTCTGCATAATTATCTTCGGCACTCAATTTATTCTTGGAGTTTTCCAGATTTTCTTTTATTTGCTTTGCTTTAAGATAGGTGCAAAGTTTATTGTTGATAGCAGCGTTCTGAAAAGAAAATTTCACAGTAGAAGGGATAAACTCTCCATTTTCATCTCTTTCTGCTTCAAATTTCATATCTACTTGCTCATCTAATTTAAACAGTAAAGAAAGTACATCAGATACAGTTTCTATATCAAAATCCATGAATAGATTAATGCTGATGCCAAGAGCGTTTGTGATTTTCAGTAATTGATCCGGCTTTGGATTGCGAATACCATACTCATACTTTTTGATAGTAGCCGGATTTATGCCGGAAAGATTTCCCAACATTTCTTGTGATATTCCACGTATATTCCGATAATATTTGATTTTTTCTCCGACAGTCATAGTGTTTCTCCTTTTTGTGCTTTGTTGGTATAGAGATAGTTTAGCACATTGGGACACATTTGTGTATAAAAATTTATGAAAAATACTTGACGAACACAAATGTGTACTGTATAATACGAATTGCAAGGAACACAAAAGTGTACTAAGATTAAAGAGGAAAGGAGAAATGAATATGGAGAATACGATGAAAATGTATATTACCGCAGATGAAGTTGCTGAATTACTCGGAGTATCTAGAGGGTATGCATATAAAGTTATTCGAGGACTGAATGATGAGTTGAAAGCAAAGGGATTTCGAGTGATTTCAGGGAAAGTGCCAAGAAAGTATTTTCAGGAAAAATATTATGGAATGGTTGTTTAGAAGAAAGAGGGGATGAAGATATGCCGGCAACAAGAGACGGAAAATTATGGCGCAGTCAGTTTTATTATAAAGACTGGCAGGGAGTACGCCGCAAAAAGAACAAACGAGGTTTTAAGACAAAAGGAGAAGCAGATGAATGGGAAAGAAACTTTCTTCAGCAACAGCAGAAGAATCTGGATATCAGTTTTGAGAATTTTGTAGAAATTTATTTTGCGGATATGGAGAACCGTTTACGGGAAAGCACGATTATTAATAAGCGATATGTGTTTGACTTGAAAGTAACTCCGTATTTCAAACATAAGAAAATGTGTGAAATTCGAACTTCAGATATCAGAGCATGGCAGAATGAGTTGATTAAAAAGGGATATGCTCCGACTTATCTGAAAAGTATTAACAATCAGTTGGCAGCGCTTTTTAATTATGCTGTACGCTATTATGATCTGCGTGATAATCCTTGCAGAAAAGCAGGAAGTATCGGAAAGAGCAAGGCTGATGAAATGGATTTTGGACAAAACAGGAGTTCAAAGAGTTCTTGCCATCTATGGATAGTAAGCCTGAAGCAAGAATGGCATTCCTGCTCTTATATTGGACTGGTATGAGAATTGGAGAATTGCTTGCTTTAACTTATGAAGATATAGACTTAGAAAAACGTTGTATCACGATTAACAAGTCATATCAGCGTTTGAACGGTAAGGATATGATCACGCCGCCGAAGACTCCGAAAAGCAATCGTCAAATATCTATTCCGCCATTTTTAGCGGAAGAATTAAAAGAATATTGCAGTATGTTGTATGGAATAACGGCAAATGAAAGAATGTTTCGATTTACAAAATCATTCATGGAACATGAAATGGTTCGGGGGATAAAAGAAACAGGTGTTAGACGTATCCGTCTGCATGATTTAAGACATTCTCATGCGTCATTGTTGGTTGAAATGGGATTTCAGCCATTGGCGATTGCAGAACGGTTGGGGCATGAGAAGATTGAGACTACCTTGAACACATACTCACATTTGTATCCCAATAAACAAGCAGAATTGGCAGAGAAGTTGGAAATTGCCAATGGAGAGGAGTAGCTATGAGCGGAGTACACAAATACCCAACAATCAGTTTTCGTATTTCTCCAAGAGAGAGGGACGAAATAGAAGCAAAAATCAAAGCGAGCGGTATGCAGAAAAAAGATTATTTTGTACGTTCCTGCATTTATAACAAAGTATGCGTAGTCGGGAAAAAAGAAGTGATATATCAACTGGTTGAGGAATTACAACTTATGCAGTACAACATTGCGGAAATCCTAAAGCAATTTGAAGAGCAGGAAATCCTGTTATCAGACGAAGGATTGGAGCAGATGAAAAATGACTGTCTGGATATGCTGAAAGCCATTATATGGATGTTAGACGGAGCAAAGTATCTTTGGCAGGGAACTGAAAAAAGTCCTGACAGCGGCAACTGTTAGGACTTACGAAAAATCGGATAACCTTTGTTATCAAGATATTTACAAAATCAGTATAACAGAGGTTCTCCGCAGAAACAACAGAATTTTTGAATGGAGGACTTTATGGAAGAACAGAAAATTGAATTAAAAATTATCAATATGGCAGATATTCAATCGCAGGAAATTGAATGGTTGTGGTATCCGTTTATCCCTTATGGGAAATTGACAATTATTCAAGGCGATCCGGGAGATGGAAAAACAACACTTGTATTGAATCTTGCAGCCAAATTATCAAAGGGTATCGGACTTGATGAAGATATGCAGGTATCAGAGCCTATGAATATTATTTATCAGACTGCCGAGGATGGATTAGCAGATACAGTTAAGCCAAGACTTGAAGTGGCAGATGCTGATTGTGAGAAAATTATGGTTATTGACGAAAGCGAAAAATCTCTTTCTATGATAGATGAACGTTTGGAACAGGCGATTGTTCAAACCAATGCACGATTACTTATTTTAGACCCGATACAAGCCTATCTGGGTGGCGGAATGGATATGAACCGGGCAAATGAAGCAAGAGATATGACTAAGAAATTAGGACTTTTAGCAGAGAAGTATAAGTGCGCGATTATCCTAATTGGTCATATGAATAAGGCTGCCGGAAACAAGGCGGCATATCGAGGAATGGGTTCGATTGACTTTTTTGCAGTAGCAAGAAGCGTTCTTTTAGTCGGCAGAATAGAGGGACAGAAAAATACAAGAGCAGTTGTGCAGATAAAGAATAACCTTGCCGCATTCGGACATTCAAAGGCATTTGAACTGACGGAAGAAGGCTTTCATTGGCTGGGCGATTATGAAATTACGGCAGACGAATTGTTGGGAGGAATCACCCCGAAAGCAAATAAAAAGGAGTGGGCAAAACAACTCATTTATGAACTGGCAGAAACAAACAGCGTGGTAAAAAGTGAGGATATTGTTAACCTTGCCGAAGAAAAAGGAATTTCAAAACGAACATTGGAAAATGCGAAAAAAGAGTTGGGTATTAAAGGAAAACGGATTGGAGAATCATGGTATTGGAAACTTGATGAAATCGTGAAACCGTAGATAAGAACGCAACAATGCAGAGTGTATAGAAATTGCAGAGACGTAAATGTAAGGTTGCAAAAACTAAAGACATTGCATTGTTGCGGAGTTGGAAAGGAGAGCGTATGAAACAAATACAGATACCGGAGCAGTTATTTATGGAACTTGTAAAATTTCATTTGCTGGATATGGAAGAAAATTTACCAAGTATAAAACAAGGATTAGAAGCGAAATTGGATGCTTTGGTAATGAGAGATTTATATTCAAAATACAAAACTGCGCCCACAGAGGAAGAACGGGAACAGGCGAGAAAAGAATATCTGGACAAACGAGGAGTGCCGGAGAAATTCCGGTGGTAATTCTTCTTTGATGATAGAAACAGGAGCGTCACACGCACCTGTAAATAACAGATAAGGCAGGAAAGGAGTGTTGCGGATGTTGAAGCAGCCGGAAAGAGAAAGCAGAAATGTGAATGCTTTATTTTATGAGATGGAGGGCAGACAGATACAAAAAATGAACAAGGTACTGGCAGACGTGGAGCTGACAAAAGCAGAGGAAAAAACTCTGATATGGCTTGCCGGATGGGAAGAAAGTACCGTAGAACATCTGCTGTCAGTCATAGAAAAAGCAGCCCGAATATGGGCAGATCAAAAGGGCGGATACGCCCATAAATATAAGCGTAAGTCCGAGAAGTAATCGGATTTTGTTAAACAAAACAAGCCCTCGGCGCTTGAGAGCGAAATACACCCATCGCACAAACTTTGTTTATGCTCTGTGTATTTCGCCCTGCCGGGAGCTGTACCGCCAACAGGCGGATAAGTTCGTAAACAGGTGCCTATGCACCTACTCACAGCAAAGCTGGCGAGAGGCAGGGAAGGAGGATGCTTATAGGCAGACATTCATTTATCAGACAAAGTAAGCTGTCCGATGTGGCAGGGCGTATTGATTATATCTCCAATCCGAAACGACAGGAGTATCTCTATGAGACCTATCAGACAGAAGGGGCAACACCGGAGTTTTGGAAAAATCTTGCAAGAGAAAATCAGTTGGATTTTAAGGCGAGCGGATCGGCAGGGAAATGTATCGAAGGGCGTGAGTTTATTATTGCACTTCCCGAAAGTTTTGTTCAGTACAGGGCAGGTGATGTGGTAAGACTTTTTACGGAAACTTTCCATAAAAGATATGGTATGGAGTGTAGTGCCGCCCTTCATCATAACAAGACAAAAACGAATTATCATATCCATCTGGTATTCAGCGAACGGAAAATGTTGGAGCAGCCTGAAGTGAAGATTGCCACTCGAAATATGTTTTATGATGAGCAGGGAAAACATAGACGCACGAAAAAAGAGATTTTAGACGAGCAGGGAAATATCCGAGCAGGGTGCAGCATTATCTCGAAAGGGGAAGTTTATGAAAGTCATATCTTCACAAAAAAAGAGGAATGGTTTAAGGACAAATCATTTACTAAAGAAGTGAAGGAACTGTTTACGGATACAATTAACTGCTATGTAAAAGAAGAATCAGAAAAACTTTCTGTATTCCAGCAGGGAGGTGTTTATCTAGCAACGAAGAAAATCGGAAAGAACAATCCGAAGGCAGAGGAGATAAAGGCAGACAATGCGGCAAGGCAGGAATGGAATCGGACAGTTGATGTGGCATTAGTCGAGGGTGTTCCTGAAAAGGATATTTTGAAAATCAAGCAGGAAAAAATCACAGACAAAACCCTGCAATCTATCAGGACACACGGTTGGCTGCCGGATATGTTCCGTCAAATTGTCCGAGGTGCGAAAGACTTTTTACAGGAAGTAATTTTCAAATTTAAACTGCCACCAAGACCTGTGCCAAAGATTGATTTGCAGGAATGGAAAGATATGCAGAAACTCATGTATGAATTGCAGGGACAGTCAAGGGAGATAAAACGCACACAGCAGGCTATTTCTTCTTTGAAAAAGCAATTGTCAGAGTTACGAGGACTATTTAAAGGCAAAGAGAGAAAATCTCTGGAAGGGCGAATTGAACTGTTAGAGGATTTGGAAAAGAGTCTGCACAAGAGTTTGGAACAGATTGTAAAACGTGAAGGGTATCCAAATGTGCAATCTTTTCAGAAGGTCTATAACAAGGCAGAAGCACTAATCATGGAATACAATGAAGAACTGCGAGAATGGAAAAATCAGACGGAGCAGAAGAAAGAAAATCCGTTAGAACAACCGAAAAAAGCAAGCGTACTGGAAAAGCTGCACCGTTATCAGCAGGAAGGCAGACAGCAGCCGAAACGGTCAGTCAAGAGAAAATCTATGGATAGAGAACGATAAGAAAGGTGGAAACGATTATGAAGAAAACAATTTTTGAAGAAATGGGCGGCACTTATATCAGACAAGGGTATTACTTTATCCCCTCTTTTGTCTTGCCGGAGGAAGAACAGAGGTTTATCGGCGTATGGGGACAAAGGCATAAACAGTATCTGAAAGAATATCGCAGGGGTGTATATTTGAATTTACTTACAAGCGGCAGGTTGAATGATTATTTGGCAGATAGAGAAGAACAGGCACAGAAACGCTTTGAAAGGATTGTAGAGCAGATGAAAAAGGCGCAGAGGATTACAGAACAGTTAAAGGCAGAAAATTAGATGGAATGGGTAGTGAGAATGAACAATATACAGGGGTGTGCGAGGAAGATTGTGGATAATGAGATGATCTATCAATAAAAAGGTGTATGGTGGAAAGTAAGTTTGAAAAGGCTTGCTTTTTATCTTTACAGAGAATTTGTTTAATGTATAATTATAGATAAAGATTATAGGAATAAAAGGTATTTGAAGAATTCGTGTATTTTACAAGTGCTACTATACTAATAAAATTTGAGGGAGGCTACATTATGGCTAAATGTGATGTGTGTGGAAAGATGTCGTTAGTACTGGAAAATTTGGAGATGTGTTAATTTGTAAAGTGTGTTTATCTGAAATAATAGAATGGTGAATAAAAAGTCTAGATAATTAGGAGGAAATGACTTGAAAATATTACGTATAAGTAATATAATCGAAAAATCAGAATATTTATATGAATAAGAAACAGATATTAGCGGAACTAATTAAAAATTTGGAAAAATATTTGGAAAAGGGATATGTTTTTCATCCCAAGTTTATGGAGGAGTTTCAAGCATTACTTAAAAATGCCACGGGTAATGAAAAAGAAATTTTCGCATTACTAGTAAAACAATTAGATTTTTTAAAGGAACTAGGAACAAATGTATATAAAGCAGATAGTAATGAAATAATAAAGTATCAAGATAGAGATTATTATTCATTGCATTTATCGGGAAAAAATTTTAACCTTAGATTATTGATGGCATTTGACGAAAAAGATACACCTAAATTTTTAGTAGCGTTCTATGAACGCGCTGGAAAGAAAAAAACAGATTATACCCAATATAAGAAGGTTCTAGACAGTAGATTTGAGGAAATCTAGAAAAGGAGGATTTATAGTATGGAGAAAAAAGTTAAGGAAAATAGTGCTTCATTAGCAGATTTATTAGCTATGTTTGAGGATGATATTTCAATTGCTGATATTAATGCATCAAGATATTTGGGTAAGATTTCCGCATCTATTGTTAAGCGTAGAATAGAATTGAAAATGTCGCAGAAAGATTTTGCGGGATATCTTGGAGTTAGTCAGGGGATGATATCAAGATGGGAAGGCGGAGATTATAATTTCTCAATTAAGGCACTTTCAGAAATTGCAGAGAAATTAGAGTTAGAATTATATATTAATTTGAAACCTCCAGTTAAGAAATCGAAGGAATGCTATATAGAACAGAAGACGGAATATATATTTGCCAAGGATGATGATAAAAGATATAGTAAAAGTAATATTATTCAATTTAATTCTAAAAGAAACCATCTAGATAATAAAATAAAGATGATGCGTAATTTTGAGTTACAAGAAATGTAAAGAGAGGTAAATAAGATGTTACAATATGTAAACGGATTTTCATGTGCTATGGATTCAGAAAAAGATGAGATGATAATTAAATTGTTACAACGCAGTCCTGATTTTACTGATGATAATGATGGTGTAATAATGGATGAAGTGGCAACAATTGTTATGGGAAAGGTGACAGCACAACGTTTATTAGAAGGATTAAGAGAAATGCTAGAAGATGAGGACGTCTAATATTTATTAAGAAGCATGATCTATGTATACTGAAATCTGTTTCTGAAAATAGGTATAAGGTAATCTCAGAGATGTTGAGGTAAAGAATGCTTATCACTGACCAACGGGTGGAGGTATAAATAATCGAGTTTTAAGTTTACCTCTACACAACCAGATGTATTTGAAATGTTGGACAAGCTAAAGAGTAGCTGTTAAGTGATATAATAATAGAAAACAAAGAAAGGAGAACATAATGGAAAAAGTATGTTTTATGATTACACCAATTGGAAAAGAAGGTTCAGATGTAAGAAAAAACGCAGATGAAGTATTGGATTACATTGTAAATCCAATATGTAAAGAGTATGGATATTCGGTAGTAAGAGCTGATAAAATGGCTAATAGCGGATTAATTACAAAAGCAATTATAGAGCAGATTATAACAGCAGATTTGGTTATTGCAGATTTGACTGGAAATAACCCTAATGTATTTTACGAATTAGCGATTAGACATTCTTATCGCAAGCCTACAATACAAATTGTCAAAGGAGAAATAGATATTCCTTTTGACGTAGCGAATATGCGTACAATATCTTATGAAACAACATTGAGTGGAGCCGATGCTGCAAAAAAGGAAATTGAAGCAGCTTTAAAATCAATAGAAGATGGTAATTCTGTACATAATCCAGTGAGTGAAGTTAGTACATTATTAAATATTTCTGCAAATAGTACGGAAGAAAATGCGGAGGTTTTATCAACTCTTTTATTAGAAGTACAACAGATTCCAGAAAACTTAAAGGTGCTTGAGAGTAATATAGAAGCTCGATTTTCTCAAATGCTTTCTGCATTTATAGAAACAATTAAAAGTGAACACACTAATGAACCGATAAAACCAGAAGATAAATTATTAGAGATGTTTATGAATAACTTAATGAGTAATCCACAAAAGGGCATTCAAAGTTTTGATGCATTAATGAAACTACAAGAGAAAATTGACAGTTCTCAAAAAAATCAAAAATAGCCTAAGTCATAATGGACTTGATATGACTCTATTTTGACTCTAAAAATTCACATCGAGGAAATTAGTGAAAGATAATATTGATAATATGATGAAGAAAAGGTGCAAAAGTGTACTGAAAATCATATAGATTAACTTATCCGCACCCGAGTTTGAATAGCTTGAATATATCACAGGGCAAAGGCTTTTATCCAGTTTTAGGGCAAAAGTATCATCCTGTGAAAATATGAAAAATAAGTTAGAATAAAGAATGACCTTGATGGTCTGGAGTTTCCAGACTGTCAGGGTCTTTTTTCTTATCAAAAGTCTGTTTGTAGTCATTTGGCAGCAGTTCTTGAAGATTCTAAAAGTAGAGAAAAGCCTTATTTTAAGGGATTTTAGAGGTGCTAAAAGCGACATAAAATTTGAATTTTATGAGGAAACCTGAAATCAGAGAAAAACAAAATCTGAGGAAAAGGGAAGTCAAAGGGAATTGGTTTCAAAGAGATTTGATTGAATAAACGATATATCAATTATGAAGAGGTCATAAAAACTTTGTGGTATTTTAAAGTGAATCAAGAATAATGGATGAATGTATTTTTTTATAAGATTATCTAATCGGGTTAAAAATAACGAAAAAGGTATTAGTAGTTGAATCATATAACCAATGACAAAGATGATCAATCGTTTTAGAATATAAATATCAAATGTGACTGTTCAGGCGCCGACGGTTAAGAAAATTTGAGTAAATAATTGTGATGCAAGATTAAAAAAAGTGGGATTATTTCTTATCATTACAACAGCAAGATTTCACTGGGCTTTATCAACCCGGACTATGAAAAAGAGGGAACAGAGCTGGGAATGATTTGGGGTATTAGCGGAATAAGGAGGAAAGTGTAGTGGAGGATTATATTGGAGCGAGAGTAGATTATGAGCCCAAGTATAAAGATGTTTTAACCTATTTTCAGAATATTGGGAATCTTTATACTTGGGAAGCTGATCCTTGGTATGAAACTTGTAAATCGTGGGCAGAAACATGTTATATTCATGCAGGGATTAGTGGGGCTGAAATTACATTCCAAGGAAAAGATGCACAGGCGTTTCTCTCAAAACTTTGTATGAATAACATTAGCAAATGGAAAAACGGAAAAAATAAACATTTGGTTATGCTTGATGAAGAAGGATTGATAGCAGCTCATTGTCTTAGTATGAAAGACGACGATAATACATATCGGATTACGGCTGCACTTCCATTTGCAGCAATGAAACTGTTGGAGACTGGTGCTTATGATGTGAAAATGACCATGCGTGATATCTTTGTCTTTCAATTTTCAGGACCAAAGTCATTAACAATTATAGAAAAACTTACGAATACGAATCTTCATGATCTAGCATTTTTGCAATTTCGTAAGGTAAGTATTCCGGGACTGAATATTGAAGTGGAAGTGAACAGGGTTGGGATGAGTGGAACACTTGCATATGAAATTCGTGGTTTAAAAGAAGATGGTCCCAATGTATATCATGCGGCTTATGAGATCGGAAAACCTATGGGATTAAAGAGGCTTGGATGGCGGAGTTATCCGGTGAATCATGCTTTTGGAGGATATCCGCAAGTTACGGTATCATTTGAGAGCGCTTCCTATAAAGATCCGAAGGTTGTAGAAATGTCACCTGCAAATATTTCATATACTGGAAGTGTTGAACCAGAGAATCTTCGTGCACGTTTCCGGACGCCGGTAGAGGTTGGCTGGCAATGGATGGCAAAATTGGATCATGACTTTATTGGAAGAAAAGCTCTTGAGAAAGAAATGTCAAATCCTCAAAAGATGATTGTATCTTTAATTTGGAATCCGGAAGATATTTTAGATGTACAGGCATCTTTGTATAGAGAGGGGGAGCCTTATAAGCAGATGGAGTATCCCTGTTGCGTTCCGGGCATGTGTGGAGGACATCAGGACTATGTTACCACAAGGGATGGCAAGGTTATTGGTTTATCCAGTAGTGCGGTATATAGTTCCCATTATCATAAAATGATTTCTGAATGTACCATAGATATGGAATATGCCAAAGAGTGCGAAGAAGTGATTGTAAAATGGGGCGATTATGGAAAGCGTATAAAGGATATCCGTGCAGTAATTGCAAAATTTCCATTAAATGATCTGGTTGAGAATAAAAATTATGATATTAGTTCTTGTCCGTATGGCTTTGAAGAATGAAGGGAGTTTCCATGAGTAAAAAAAATAGAAAATGGCTGGTATTTACGATTATGTGTCTTGCATATATGCCGGGAAGTTATGCACAATACCAGTTATCCGTGTATGCCTCGGAACTAATACAATCTTTTGGACTTACAACATCGCAGTTTTCATCTTTATTTACGGCGCCTATGATTGTAGCAATTTTCTTGAGTTTTGTAGGAGGAATGATTTCTGACAAGGTTGGTTCAAAGAAAGTCATTAATATTTCATTTGTTATAGCTGGAATTGGAATGATTGGGAGAGTTTTTGCAAATAGCTATATGCCATTTTTTCTTTGCATGGCATTAACCGGTTTCTCCAATATGTTTGTCAATATTAATGCATCCAAGATTACTGCAAGTTGGTTTGAGCAGGAAAAGCTAGGAATTTTGATGGGCATATTTGGATTTTGCGGACAACTTCCGGGAGCCTTTGCGACAGCAACGACGGCAGTTTTGTTTGATAGCAGGACATCTGCTTTTATTGTATCAGCAATATTCTGTATTAGTGTATTTGTTTTATGGTTGCTTTTTGTGAAAGATAAGCCAGAGGATACAATGGAAGAAAGGGAGAAGATAGATCAGGAAAATCAACCTTCCATTGGGGATTCTCTTAAGGTAGTACTTTCTAATAAAGGTGTATGGCTGGTTTCTATTTGCATTATGATGGCTCTTGGCAGTACGGTAACTTTATCCACTTTTATGCCGATGGCATTGCAGACCATGTATGGAATAGATATGAAAGTATGTGGTACGATTGCATCTATGTTGACATTGGGAAATTGTATTGGCTCTATTACAGGTCCCATTGTATTCTCTAAAATCAAAAATGTTAAAGTGTTTGTATCAGGAGCTGCCGTGTTGAGTTTTGCCGGAATTATTATGTGTTGGAGATTTCCGTCCATATTCGTTTTACACATACTGGTTCTTTATACTGGAATTATGCTTGGAGCGTCAATGCCTATTTTCCTTTCCGCACCGGTTTTGTTAGAAGGACTTGGAACTAAATATGCAGGAAGTGCGGCGGGTGTCATCTCTACATTACAGCTTCTTGGAGCTGTTTTGATTCCAACTTATATCTTAACACCGATTGCGGGAGAAAATTATAGTTTGTTGTTTATGCTTGCATCCATATGTATGGTAATTATGTTCCTCTGTGGGCTGTTACTCCCTCAGTTTGGAAACAATCAAAAGTAAGAATCACAAAATAAATGAAAATCTTCCTATGTTGCAATGAAATTGCTGTCGCAAGCCAAATTTCAAGCATAGGAGGATGTCCAAATTAAAGTGTTTCGCAGATGAGGCAGGATATTAATAAATAGAGAAGCATATTTTCATCCAGGTAATCCAGTGAAATATGGAGCAGGTCTTCGATTTTTCGTAGCCGGTAGATCAAGGTGTTTCTATGAAGATGAAGCGTCCGGGCAGTCTCCGCTATATTTCTTCCGTTGATAAGATAGCATTTTAAATTATGAATGAGTGTGAGATCCTGCTCCATATGGCTTTGCCACAGGGATAAAACAGCTGGGTGGCAGAAGCCCGGCAAGGAGTTTTTTTCCTTAAGGACACCATATAAAACATGCGGAAAGGCTTCATCAAACCTTTGAATATGTTTTTGAGGTTCCAAAGGGTAAGATTTCATAAGCCTGCATTGTCCATATGCCATGGAAAGCTCCGTGAATCTAAAAAAACGGGTGCTTATATAGACCTTAAGGGAAAGCCGTTTTAGCAAATCCTCCAGTGCGGCGTATGATTTTTCATAATCAGGATCAAAATCCCGCCTGCGGCAAACCGCAACAATAGAATGTTCAAAATAGAGGACAACTCCATGAGGCAGAATGTTTTTTATCTGATGAATATAGGCAGACTGACGGGTATCCGAGACGTCAGATTCCGGAAGGGAAAATTGATAAAGATACCAAATATCCTCGTTCGTATAATTTCTAGCTTGGAGATAATAAGAGGTAGAAAGCTCATCTGCCGGATATCCCTGTAAAAGCCGTATAACATAATAGTTTTCTTCATCCTGCAAAAGAAAAGCCTGAATCTGGTGATTCATAGCAAGCTCTGTAAAATGAACGACTTCTAATAACAAAGCCTTTTGTGCTTCCGTAAAGGGACCGTTTATATCTGTCGTACCGAATGCTCCAAAGTTTTTTCCCTCAAAATAAAGCGGAGCGGTCAGAGAGTGATGGGATGGATCCTGACGAAAGACGCTGGAGATTAAGCGGTTTCCGCTGTGAATTTTCTGCATAACTCTCTGGTGTTCGTCAGGATATATGGATTCTGTCGGTGTAAAGCCGAAATTGATAACCTCGTCCCAGAGAGTTCCCTCGATTTTTTCCTGAAATTTCCCGGTATAATGCAGCAGCTTTCCGGTTGGAGAAAAAAGGGCAATCGGGTTGCAAAGAAAGGTGGCCGCATAATCAAGCAGATCTGAAACATCTTTGTTTTCGATAATTATATTTAGGCATTGCTCATACCAGGCATAGTACTTATCAAAAATATCCAAAAACTCACGGAATACCTTATGAAAAGGCTCGTCCGTATATAAGATGGCGGCATGCTCCATCCAGGAAGGGTTTATCTGTCCCTCCTTTGATCCGGTTTTGGTACAGAAAATCAGGAACCGGGGCTTACGTATATCCCATTCCCTATCAAGGAAAGAGATCTCTTGTGTTAAATACAGAAAATCATTATCAATTATTTCCATGGAATCATCAAGCATGCGGGCATGCCGGAATAATTGATCTAAGCCCGTAGATTTATAAAAAATCCTGTATTTATCAGGAATCCAGTCAAGGATGACAGAAATGCTCATAGATTTCATTGCAAAAAACTCCTTTGGTTATTTTTGACGAAAAAAGACGGTATAAATGAATTATATAACTGATGACGGGAGATGGCAACTGCTTTACTATGAATATATAGGAAACACTGTTCAGGCGCCGACAGTTAGAGAGGAGATAATATAATTCAGACAAAAGGAAGGAGGCAATAAAAAGAGCTGAGGGAGCATCCTATAAAGGGGTATCGATTTTTTAATACTATAACTATATAGTTGAAAGGATTATTTTTTATGAAAAAGATATTGTTAAATGGAGTAGACGGAAATTTTGGAAGCAGATCAGCCCGTGTATTGCTGGAAAAATATCCTCATGAAGCTTTGATTTTTACGGCTCCAACAAAAAATGGTCTTGAAAAATACCAGGCAATGGGCATTGAAACCAGAATTGCCGATTTTAACAATGCGGAAAAACTGACGGAAGCATTTAAAGATGCGGATACAGTTATTCTGATCTCCATGCCATTCGTTGGACCGAAAAGAAGAGCGGCACATAAAATTGCAATTGATGCGGCTGTGGCGGCAGGTGTAAACAAACTGGTTTATACATCGATTGTAGGAGCTGGACATGAGGATATCAATGCTTACGAAGTAAACGATCATGTATGGACCGAAAGGTATATCAAAAAACAGCCCATCCATTATTTGATTCTTCGGGATTCCCAATATGCGGAAGCAATGGTCTCCACATTTGTGGAAGCAGTTGAAAATACAAACGGCATCATCCGCAATAACATGGGAGATGGGAAAATGGCATTTGTTTCGAGGGATGACTGTGCGCTTGCGGCGGCCTGTGCGGCAATGTCTGATTGGGAAGATCGAATTGTTGATATAAATGGAGCCGAGCTTCTGACAATTGCACAGTACATGGCAATCGCCTCGGAGGTTACGGGTAAAAAGACGGAATATCAATATATCAACGATGATGAGATGTATGAGTTCTTTGACTCCATCGGCGTTCCAAGGACAACGGAGGAAATGTGGGCGGACACGGCGAAGAACTTTCCATTCTGCTCAGATGGAATGGTGTCCTTTGGCAGGGCAATCCGTCTGAATCAAATGAGTACATTTACAGATGATTTTGAAAAGCTGACAGGGCAAAAGCCCATCACGGTAAGAGAAATGTTTGAAGATATGGAAAATCATTTAATCGGAACAAGAACATCTACAGATAATTAAAAACAGTAGGAGGACGAAAAATGGCAGAAATGATGAATCCGGCGCTGGAAGGCGCCACCTTATTGTTCCCACAGGGATCTTTTATTACGGCATATGCTTATACGGGCGTGGAGGATGAGATCAAGGCATATCAGACCAGCGCATGGATTGGAACGGCGCTTATGACATCCCCCATTTATGATGTATACGGACCGGATGCCGTTAAATTAATGGGACAGGTTTGTACAAATGATTTTACCACGCTGGGAATGAACGGCATACGCCATGCCGTAATGTGCAATGAGAAAGGTCAGATTCTGACAGACGGCGTTGTAATCCGTATCGGAGAAGATCGTTACAGAACCTACTGGCTTGATCCGGTGATCTCTTATTATGTCAATACATCAGATCTGGATGTGCATGGCGAAAACATGAGCGGAAAGGAATATTTTATCCAGATTGACGGTGAAAAGTCCTTAGAGATTCTGGAAAACGCATTCCAGGCCAATCTTCACGACATCAAATTCGGCAGACATAGAATCCAGGAGGTAAACGGAAAACAGGTACGCATCATCCGGCTTGGCATGTCCGGCAACCTTGCTTATGAAATTCACGGAGATATGGCGGATTATGCGGAGATCTATAATCTGGTATGGGCGGCAGGTGAAAAGCTGGGAGCAAGAAAGCTTGGGCTCCAGGCTTATAACATGTTTAACCATACGGAGGCCGGATTCCCGAATATCAATCTTCACTATCCGCTTCCGTGGCTGGAAACCAGCGAGAAAATGACAGAATATATGCGTACAGTGCCTCAGTTATCCATGTTCAATCTCAATCGAAGGCTTCTCGGAAGTGTGGGGGATGATCTTCAGGCTCGCTTTGTTACTCCCTATGATGTGGGATGGGATTTCTTGATTAAATACAATCATGACTTCATTGGAAAAGAAGCCCTCCTTGAAATGTCGAAAAAGCCCCAAAAAAAATGCGTAACTCTGGAGTGGAACGCCGAGGATGTGGCAGAAGTCTTTGCAACCATGCTCAGCCCTGGGGAGGAACCCTGCGAGGATATTACCAAACCATGTGCTCTTGAATACTATTTCTGTGTCAGAGAGTTTGGTTTTGAGTACCGGGCAGATAAGGTGCTGGCTGCAGATAAGGAGATCGGGATCACAAGCGGAAAAATCATCTCTTATACCTATAACAGCATGATTTCTCTGGCCTTCATTTCCGCAGAATATGCCAAAGAAGGGACGGAGCTTGAAATACTCTGGGGAACGCCGGGAACCCGCCAGATGAAGGTTCGCGCAAAGGTTGCCAGATTCCCGTATAATCAGGATTATATCCGTAATGAAAAGCGGGATGTTTCGGATATACCTGTTTTTGAAAGATGAATCCGGAGATGATTACATAGGGAAAATAAAATTTATGTGTTCCCCTGCAGAGTTTTCAAGCTTTGCAGGGGATCTGCTGTTTACGGGTTTATTCTTTTAACTTAATACATATACCTGTATTAATTATTGAGCATAATATAGAATTCATTTCTCATGAAAGATTCAGCATTCTGGTATAAACACGTGATAGAGACAAATGGAGTCGAATTATAAAAAGAAGAGACTGGATATGAAGATCCATCTTTTTGCGATCTGATGTGGAAAATTTGGAGAAGAATCATTGGGTCCGGCAGAAGTATTGAAGCTTCATGAGGTTTCAGTAAAAGAATTCCAGACGCTTGTGGCAACAGGGGAAGTGAAGCATGTTGCAGGCCTTGCAGCGTGGGCACGCTGGATGAGCAGAGAAGACGAAAAATAATGGAATATCATGGACTGGTGTCTTATAACACGGACAAATATCAGGAAGATCATGTATCCTGGTGAGACTGTGTCGATGTGATCTCTTCCAGCGGATATTATCCGATTGATCAATGGGAGCAGGAACTGGATCGTATCGAAAAAACCGTCTTAAAATATAGGAAACCATTTTTCTTCGCCGAAGCGAGATGTATGTCGCGAAAAGGTTCCGGGATGATTCCGAATAACTGGGAATTGCAGGGAGAACTTCGCCTGGAAGAACAGTGTGAATGGTATCGCGCAATGTTTGAGGCTTGTAAGAAAAGGCCATGGCTTTGTGGCTTTGCTTTATGGGAGTGGGCACCGAAGCTGCCTTCTGCTTCCGAGGCATGGAAGGACGACAGCTATGAAATATGTGAGAAACCGGTGCAGGAGATAATAAAGAGATTCTATGAGCATGAGGCAGGAACCTCATTAATGTAATATTTGTAAAGGAAAAAGAACAGTCTGTTTTGATGGGATTAATTTCTGTTATGACAGACTGTTTTTTCTATTCCATTATCAATAGTTGATTTGCGGAAAAACATCGAAATATATGTGTCGTGAGGAGAAGTTTATGCTGTATATAATACTATTAGCTGAGCTATATGGACATATGTCAAAAATGTTATTGACATATGCCTTTTATAGAACTATTATATAAGAAAAGCAAGAAAGGAGCAGTTTATGCCGAGACCAGTAAAATGCAGAAAAGTCTGCCATTTTCCGAATGTTTTAGAATTCCTTCCGGCAGATAATGCTGAGAAAAAAGTACCCATTGTTCTGACAGTGGATGAGTATGAGACAATTCGTCTTTTGGACAAGAAAGGTTATAGTCAGGAGCAGTGTGCAGTATCTATGCAGATCGCAAGAACAACGGTTCAACGAATTTATGAGATTGCCAGGAAGAAAATAGCAGATG
>OLSC01000272.1_pt1 | contig 66248 bp, 86 predicted proteins | sample 1672881 | NCBI WGS metagenome assembly OLSC01 (sample SAMEA3136733, study PRJEB25190) | human gut metagenome | biome: human gut; feature: human-associated habitat; material: faeces | place: Austria | collected 2013 | reverse complement strand
GAATTATGAATTTGCTGTGCAAATTCTATTTTATGCGTGCTGCCGCACGAAAAGTAAAAACGATAGATTGACTTTATCGACAGACTGAAAGGGTCTCCCGCCATTCGGCGGGAGACCCTTTGCGTTCGGAACAGGAAAAACCAGGAGAGGTTATCCCTCTCCTGGTTTTTCAGGTTTGATTGTGTCGAAATTCAGTTACTTGATCTCAGCGAACATCTTCTCAAGCGCAGCCGCTGCGGCTTCCTCGTCCGCGCCGTCGCAGGCAACAGTGATGCTGTCGCCGCCCTTGACGGCCAGACCCATTACTGCGAAAATCTTCTTGAGGTCAGCGGTCTTTTCGCCCTTGGTGAGCGTTACCGCGCACTGGAAGCCCTTGGCGGCCTTGCTCAGCAGACCGGCCGGACGGGCGTGCAGGCCTTCCTTATCCTGAATGGTGATGGTAAACTGTTTCATGAAATTCTCTCCTTTTACTGCAGGTGGGTCAGTACAAACTTGATATCCGGGGTTTTCTTCATCATTTCAAGCGCCTCTTCGTCCTCGAGCACCTCGCAGACATGGGCGAGCAGGTCAAGGTGTGCATCGCCGACACCGGCAATGCCGAAAATGAGGTATGCTTTCTCGTCACCGAAGTCTACGCCGTCGGGGTACTGCAGCATGACAACGCCGGATTTTTTGACAGTGGATTTCTTTTCGCTCGTGCCGTGCGGGATGGCAACGCCCATGCCCATGTAGGTGGTAACGAGCTTTTCGCGCTCGACCATTGCATCGGCGTAGTCGGCATCGACATAGCCGCGTTTGGCAAGCAGCGCACCTGCGGCGCGGATCGCGGTTTCCTTATCAACAGAGGGTAAGCCAAGCTGAATGTCCTCGGCCTGGATTACAAGGCCCGGATCCTGCGCGGCAGGTTCGTCAGTGATTTCGGGAGCCGCGGCTTTCGCGGCAGGTGCAGCGGTCAGCGTCTGGTACAGGGTGTCCAGATTCGGGTCCGCAAGGAAGTTGCCAATGGTGATGATCTGTGCCTGCGGTGCACTCCTGCGGGCACGCTCAGCGAGAACACGCTGGCAGACAACGATATCTGCGTCAGCAGGTACGTTATCTACACTGGAGTTGGTGACGATCAACTCCGGACGCTCGGCCTTGATGCGGTTGTGGAACTTGGTCGCGCCCATCGCGCTCGACCCCATGCCTGCGTCGCACGAAAAGACGATCTTGTGCACGTCACCGGCGTTTATCGGTGCGGATTTGATGGCTGCGGGTGCTTCACCCTTGGCCTGCGTCTTCATGTCCTGCATTTTGGCCTGCGCTTCGCTGAGGTTCTGCGCATTGCCGGAAGTTGCTTTGAGAATGACAGACGAGAGTACAAACGATACGGCAGCTGCAAGGACAACGCCGATAAATACCGTCAGAACGGAGTCACGCGGCGCCATCGCCATGTAGGCAATGATCGAACCGGGGGATGCCGGGCCGGACAGACCGGCACCGGTCATGGTGTAGAACAGGATCGCGCAGAAGTTGCCCGCGATCGGAGCCAGAATGATGATCGGATTCATCAGAATGTACGGGAAGTAGATCTCGTGGATACCGCCGAGCAGGTGAATGACAACCGCGCCGGGAGCGGACTGACGTGTGGTCTTGTCCTTGCAGAACAGGCAGTACGCCAGCAGAACGCCCAGACCGGGACCGGGATTGGTCTCGAGCATGTACATGATGGAGCGGCCGGCCTCTGCAGCCTGGCTGACGCCAATTGGGTTGAAAATACCGTGGTTGATGGCGTTGTTCAGGAACAGCACCTTTGCCGGTTCAATAAAGATGGAAACCAGCGGCAGCAGGCTGTGGCTGACCAGAAAATCAACGCCTGCGGTAAGTACGGTGAGAATGGCGGTCATAAACGGGCCGATAACGTAGTAGCCGAGGATCGCCAGCAGCATGCCGAGGATGCCGATGGAGAAATTGTGGACCAGCATTTCAAAACCGGCGGGAATGTGCTCTTCCACGCGGTTGTCAAACTGCTTGATGACCCAGCCTGCCAGCGGGCCCATCACCATCGCACCCATCAGCATGGTGTAGTCCGAGCCGCAGATGCAGCCGATAACGGCGATGCAGGCAATGACGCGGCCGCGTTCCTTTGCGACCATATAGCCGCCCTGACCGGCGATGAGAATGGGCAGCAGGTAGCTCAGCATCGGTGAGACCATCGAGCTGAGCCGTTCGTTCGGGAACCAGCCCTTTTCGATGAACAGCGCTGTAAGGAAGCCCCATGCAATAAATGCACCGATGTTCGGCATGACCATGCCGCTCAAAAACTTGCCAAAACGGGAAATTGCGTTTTTCATAGCTTTTCAACTCCTTATCTGTGTTGCCGCATGACTTGCGGGATTCGGGGAGTCGCTTTCGTTTCGTTTGATTATATTGTACAGGCGGAATCCGGGTCTGACAAGGGAAACTATAGTGACTGATGTCACCGGCGAATGGTGACAAATGTCGTAAGACTGTCGAAAACGCGCAGGGGAAAGGATGGTTGCTTGTGCAGTCTGCACAGAACAGAGGTGACAGCAGAGCGGGTTGTCGGAGTTGTGTCACCGGAAGATGGTGACAAAAAACGCAGGATACGGAACAGTGTCACTTGTGCTGTCATTTTAGAATGTGGTATCATAGAGATAAGTAATTGAGAATGGAAAAGGGAGAATTAACGTATACACGATTGCAAATGGATTTACAAATGAATGCACTATGCTGACAGTGACATTCATTTTCCATTCTAAACCTGTTGGATTTTATAGAAAGGAGCTATCCCGATGTCTGAAACCCTGCCTTCGCTGACTGCGAACGGACAAAAGTTAATCGACCGTCTGCTGACGCTGCCGCAGGGCTGGGTGACGGCGGCGATGCTCGCGGAGAGCATCGGCGTGAGCCGCCGCACGGTGCTGCGTGAGCTGCCGAGTGTGGAGCAATGGATTGCCGCGGCAGGCTATCGCTTTGTACGCAGTCCGGGACAGGGACTGCTGCTGGACGAGCCGCCCGCACGCCGGGAGCAAATGCGCGCGCTGCTGAACGGCAGCACAGTCTACGCGGAGCTGCCGCGCCGTCAGCGGCGGCAAAAGCTGCTCGGTATGCTGCTGCAGGCGCGTGAGCCGATGAAAACCGCAGCACTGGCGCGGGAGCTGCTCGTCTCCGAGAGCACACTGGCCGCCGATCTGGACGAAATCGGGCAGTGGGTATCCTCGTATGCGGTGACGCTGCACCGCCGACCCGGTGTGGGCGTATGGCTCAAGGGCGAAAAGCTGTCCTGCCGCCGCGCCGCTACCGCGCTGCTGCAGAGCAGCCTGACCGAAGAAGAGCTGCAGGCGGTGCTGCGCGGTAATTTTGCTGCAGGCGGCGCATTTGCCGCGCTGCTGAATACGAAAATCGCCGAGCGGGTATGGCAGGTGCTGCAGCAGTTCGAGCAGAAGGAGAAGCTCCGTCTGCCGGATGCGGGTTTTCTGACGCTTGCCATCCACTGCACGCTGGCAGTGCAGCAGCTGCGCGAACAGGGCGGCTCGTCTGCCGCAGTTCATCCGCCGGAAAACGCCGCACAGCGGTTAGGGGCAGCTTTGGGACAGGCGTTCGGCCTGACGCTGCCGACCGAGGAAGTGCAGTATTTAGAGCAGTATCTGGCAGCGTATATCACCGGTGACGATGGCGAAAAATGGGGAGCTGGCGAGATGCACCTGCGCCATCTGACCGGACGGCTGATCAGCGAGGTAGAACGCGCGATGTGCGTGAATTTCTCGGGCTATGTATCGTTAAGAGACAACCTGTTTACGCATTTACGGCCGATGCTGCTGCGCGTGCGTGAGCAGATTCACATGGATAATCCGCAGCTGGACACGATTCAGCGTGAATATCCGCAGCTGTGGGCGGCAACACGCGCCGCATGCGACACCGTTGAGATGGAACTGGCGTTGCCGCACATTCCGGACAGCGAAGCGGCATATCTTGCCATGCACTTTGGCGCGGTGCTCGAGCAGAACGGCGCACTGCGGCAGGCCGCCCGCGTGGTGGTTGCGTGCCCGCTGGGTATGAGCTCAAGTCGATTTCTGGCTTCGCGTATCGAGGGCGAATTCCCGACCCTCAAGGTGGACGGCTGCTGTTCGGTGCGCGAACTCGATCCGGAGCAGCTGCACAGCCGCGGCATCGACCTTGTGATTGCAACCGTGCCGCTCGAGCTGGCGTATCCGTCGATTACGGTCAATCCCGCGCTGCTTGAGCCGGATCGCGCCCTTCTGCGGGATGCGGTGCAGCGGCTGAACGGCACCGTGCGGACCGGCACACCGGCAGAGCCGTCTGCCGCCTCGGCGGCCGAAGGCGGCCTGCGCTACACCTATCGGCTCACGCGCTCGATGGTGCAGATGCTCGACCATTTATGCATCCGGACTGTGTGCAAACCGGTTTCGCGGCAGGGCCTGATTGACGCGGCAAGCCGTCTGTTCTGCCCGAATGAGGACGCATCGCGTCTGGTGGCGCAGCAGCTGCGCCGACGGGAAGCCATGGGCGATACCTATATCAAGCCGCTGTTCGCGTTGCTGCTGCATTGCAGGACAAAGGCGGTATCGGACTGCCGATTCGGCTATTTACAGGCACAGCCGCCGGTCTACGAGGCCGGAAAGATGATTATGGGGGCATTTGTGCTGCTTGCGCCGGATACCGATGATCCGATTCCGGTGGAGGTCATGCGCATGGTGAGCGCACAGCTGATCGAGGAGCCTGAGCTGATCGAGCGCCTGCGGACCGGTCAGCGCGACGCAGCCGTGCAGCTGTTGGAAGAAAAGCTGGATCGTCTGTTCTCAGAACACGGAAATTAAGCATAAAAAGGAGCGGTAATGCGGAAAATATTCTGCATTGCCGCTCCTTTTGCGCGCAGAACAGAATTTACAGAGAGAATGCGCTCTTGTGAATCATCACAAAAACGAAAGTGATTATTTGTTGAAATAACAGATTGACGCTTGCGCAGACTGTTGGTATTATAATTATAGCTTTCGTTTCAACAGTTTCAAATATCTGAAAGGGGTCATTCCATGATCTATACGGTAACACTCAACCCCGCATTGGATAAAACGGTGGAAATTCCGGGTATGGCGCTTGACACGGTCAACCGCATCACGGAAATGCGCACGGATCCCGGCGGCAAGGGCATCAACGTGAGCAAGGTGATTGCCAAACTTGGCGGAGACAGCCGCGCAGTCGGCATTCTGGGCGGTGAGAGCGGCAGAACGCTCGAAAAGCTGCTCGAAAACGAGAATTTCACCACGCAGTTCCGGTTCGTTGAGGGGCAGACCCGCACGAATATCAAAATCATTGACCGGGTCGGCCACACGAATACCGACATCAACGAGCCGGGTCTGACCGTCACGGACGCAGATTTAGATGCGCTGCTGAACGACCTTCTGGCTGAGGTGCACGCAGGCGACATCGTGGTGCTGGCGGGCAGTCTGCCGAAGGGCGCACCGCAGGACACCTACCGCGTGTGGACGAGTGCATGCAAAAAAGCAGGTGCGCGGGTGTTCCTCGATGCGGACGGCGCTTTACTGGCAGAAGGCTTAAAGGCCGCGCCGTACCTCATCAAGCCGAATGATGATGAGCTGTCGCGTTTGGCGGGCAAAAAACTGGAAACCATCGAAGAGTTGACCGCAGAGGGTCAAAAGCTGCTGGAGAGCGGCATCGAACGGGTGGTTATCTCGCTGGGCGGACGCGGCGCGCTGTATCTGCGCAAGGGCAGCACGATTTATGCTGAGGGACTCAAGGTTCCGGTCGGCAGTACGGTCGGTGCGGGTGACAGCGTGGTGGCCGCGCTGGCGTATGCCGAGTCGCAGGATATGAGCGAGGAGGACGCTGTCCGTCTCTCGACTGCAACCGGGGCCGCGAATGTCATGTGCAGCGGCACACAGGCCGCCGAGCGCTCGGTTATCGAGGAGCTGCTTCCGAAAGTACGTTTTTCCAAGCTGTAATTACTGAAATCTATTGCCTAAGTGATAAAGGAGAGTTATTATTATGAAAGCAAGGGCTGTACGTCTGCATGCTGCGAATGATCTGCGTCTGGATACCTTTGAGCTGCCGGAAATTCGCGATGATGAGATTCTGGTCAAGGTCGTATCCGACAGCATCTGCATGTCCACCTACAAGTGCGCGATCCTTGGTACCGAGCACAAGCGCGTGCATCCTGATGTTGCCGAGCATCCGGCCATCATGGGTCACGAGTTTGCGGGCGATATCGTCAAGGTTGGCGCGAAGCATCAGGATAAGTTCAAGCCGGGCATGAAGTTCACGCTGCAGCCGGCGCTCAACTACAAGGGCACGATGTGGAGCCCCGGATACTCCTACGAGTTCTTCGGCGGCGATGCGACCTACTGCATCATTCCGGCTGAGGTTATGGAACTTGGCTGCCTGCTCGAGTACAAGGGGCGTGCCTACTACGAGGCGTCTCTTGCCGAGCCGATGAGCTGCTCGATCGGTGCGTTCAACGCCGCTTATCACACCAAGATGGGTGTTTATCACCACGAAATGGGTATTAAAAAGGGCGGAAAGCTGGCCATCATGGCAGGTGCCGGTCCGATGGGTCTGGGTGCGCTGACGTATGCGCTGCACCGTGACGTCCGTCCGTCCATGGTCGTTGTGACCGATGTGAACGAGGATCGTCTGGCACGCGCCGAGGCGCTGTTCCCGCCGGCTGAGGTCAAGGAGAAGGACGGCATCGATCTGCACTTTGTCAACACCGGCAAGATGGAGAATCCGGCGGCAGAGCTGCGCGAAATGACCGGCGGCACCGGTTTTGACGATGTATTCTGCTACGCGCCGGTTGCGGCAGTCGTTGAACTGTGCAGCGCCGTGCTTGGTCGTGACGGCTGTCTGAACTTCTTCGCCGGCCCGACCGACAAGCAGTTCTCTGCCAAGATGAATTTTTACGATGTACACTATAATTCCACGCACGTTATGGGTACGACCGGCGGCAATACAGCAGATATGATCGAGTCGCTTGAGCTGACCGCATCCGGACGTATCGACCCGGCGGTTATGGTGACGCATATCGGCGGTCTGGATGCGGCAGCCGAGACTACGCTCAATCTGCCGAAGATTCCGGGCGGCAAAAAGCTGATCTACACGCATCTGACCATGCCGCTTACCGCGCTGACCGATCTGCGGGCAAAGGGCGCGGAAGATGCGCGGTTTACCGCGCTGGCTGACATTGTGGACGCACACAACGGCCTGTGGTGCCCGGAGGCAGAGGAATATCTGCTGGCAAACTTTCAGCAGCACGACTAATTGGAGGAAACAACCGATGGAACAACGCCGCAATGCAATCGTCGAACTGGTCAACCGAGAGGGAAGCCTGAGCTTTGTACAGCTGAAGGAGGCTTTTCCGTCGGTGTCCGAAATGACGCTGCGAACCGATCTGAAGGCACTCGATCAGGCGCGAAGAGTGGTTCGCGTGCACGGCGGCGTCAAATCGGTCGAGGTAGTCGTCGGCACGGACGACCAGTTCGGCAGGCGCACGGCGCGCAATGCGTCGGAAAAGCAGATCATTGCGGAGAAGGCGGCGGCGCTGCTGCGGCCGAATACCACGGTGTTTCTGGATTCCGGCAGTACGGCAACCGCCGTGGCACGCTGTGTGCCGGATGAGCCGATGCTGATCTTCACGAGCGGATTGACGTGTGCGATCGAACTCGCGCGGCTGGAAAAGCCCAAGGTGTCCATTCCCGGCGGCACGCTCAACCGGTTCAGCCACAGCGTGTGCGGCGTGCGCGGCATTCAGGAACTGGAGGGCGTGCATTTCGACCTGCTGCTGCTCGGCGTGACGAGCTACAGTCCGGAGACCGGCTTTGCCTGCGGTGTAGAGGAGGAGGCGCTGCTCAAGCAGACTGTGCTGCATCGCGCGGAGCATGTGGCGGTGCTGCTGGATTCCTCTAAAATTGATCGAAGAAGTACATTCCGCATTTGCGGTCTCGATGAGGTAGATACCGTCATTTCGGACGGCAGACTGCCGCCGGAATTCCTTTCGGCGTGCGAGAACGCGGGCGTAAAAGTGCTGTAAAAGTGAGAAAACCCTGTCTGGTGTTGGAACAGACAGGGTTTCTTTTAGGGCTAAAGTTAGGTATTCGGCTCGTATGCCGGTATGGCGGCGGCATCTTTATATTGCCTCTCGCAAATCGGAACAAAAACTTTTACCTATATCAGAAAATAAGAAAAACCGGTCATTTCTTACGAAATAACCGGTTGATCTGGTACGCCAGAAGGGATTCGAACCCCCGACCTTTTGGTTCGTAGCCAAACACTCTATCCAGCTGAGCTACTGGCGCATACAAGATCTATTTTCTTTCGCTGTCGGCGTTTCGCTTTGTCGCTCTCGCTGACTGCCTTATTATAATATCACGGGTGGGGCCTAATGTCAACAACTATTTTCAGATTTTTTGAAAGTTTTTTCGGAAACCTGTTTTCGGCAAAACAAAGCCGCCTGTGGGGGAACAGGCGGCTATATACAGCAGAGAAATTGGAGGTCTGCCATATACCTTATATTGCGTTTTATTCCTGCGGCGGAATGGTATCGAAGCCGATCTGCAGCTCTTCATCGGTGGGAATGTGGTTGCGCATGGTGCCATTGTGATACGCCTCGTATGCTGCCATATCAAAGTAGCCGGTACCGGTCAGACCGAACAGGATGGTCTTAGCTTCGCCGGTCTCCTTGCACTTGAGCGCCTCATCGATGGCCGCGCGGATGGCGTGGCTGGATTCCGGTGCGGGCAGGATGGTTTCGACCTTGGCAAACTGGATTGCCGCATCGAATACATCGGTCTGCTTGACGGAAACCGCCTCCATATAACCGTCGTGGTATAGCTTGGAGAGGATCGGACTCATGCCGTGGTAGCGCAGGCCGCCTGCGTGGTTGGGCGCGGGCATGAAGCCGTTGCCGAGCGTGTACATGCGGGCCAGCGGCGTAACATGGCCGGTATCGCAGAAATCGTAAACATACTTGCCGCGGGTAAGCGACGGGCAGGAGGCCGGTTCCACCGCGATGATGCGCGGGTCGGCCTTGCCGAGTAGCTTATCCTGCATGAACGGGGAAATCAGACCGCCGAGGTTGGAGCCGCCGCCGGCACAGCCGATCACGATATCCGGATACTCGTCGAGCATTTCCATAGCCTGCTTGCTCTCCAGACCGATGATGGACTGGTGCAGCAGCACCTGATTGAGCACAGAGCCGAGTACATAGCGGTAGCCCTCGTGCGTAGTAGCCACTTCTACGGCCTCAGAAATCGCACAGCCGAGCGAACCGCCGGTGGTCGGATCGTGTGCCAGAATAGCGCGGCCTGCCTCGGTCGTATTGGACGGAGACGGCGTTACATTCGCGTCAAAGGTTTGCATGATGGCCTTGCGGAACGGCTTCTGCTCGTAGGAGACCTTAACCATGAATACCTTCAAATCCAGTCCGAAGTACGCGCATGCCTCAGAGAGTGCAGTACCCCACTGACCGGCACCGGTCTCGGTGGTAAGGCCCTTGAGGCCCTGTTCCTTGGCGTAGTACGCCTGTGCGATCGCGGAATTCAGCTTGTGGCTGCCCGAGGTGTTGTTGCCCTCAAACTTGTAGTAGATCTTAGCCGGGGTGTCCAGCGCCTTCTCCAGATTGTACGCGCGGCACAGCGGAGACGGACGGTACAGCTTATACATATCGAGCACCGGCTCGGGAATATCAATGTAGCGGGTGTCGTTGTCCAGCTCCTGGTGCGCCAGCTTTTTACAGAAGATGGGATACAGCGCTTCTTCCGGCAGCGGCTGGTGCGTGCCCGGATGAATCAGCGGGTCCGGCTTTTCCTTCATGTCCGCCCGCAGGTTGTACCACTGCTTGGGCATCTGGTCTTCGGTCAAATAAAGTCTGTGGGGGATCTTAGCCATGGTGATTACTCCTTTGCAGTAATGGAGAATTGATAATGGATAATGGAAAATGAATGTGACGCGCAGAGCGCGTTTATTAAATCATCGCGCTTTGCGCGATACCACAATTCTCAATTCTCCATTTTCAATTCTCAATTTGTTTTACAAAAATAAAAAAGCTCCTGTCCCAGATTTCTCTTGGGACAGGAGCGAATACGCTCTTGCGGTACCACCCAGATTGACGCAAACTGCGTCCACTCTGCTCACACATCAAACAATGCGCGCTCCCCTGATAACGGGCGGAGTCCCCGTCGCAGTTACTTGGCCGAAGCCGTTCGCCTTGCCCTGCTGAAGTCCATTCACACGGTCCTTGCCTGCCGCAATCACACCGCCTGCGGCTCTCTTGGAGGTTCGGTCTCCCTGCTACTCGTCTTCGTCATTGGTTTGTGTTGGTTTACTTGGTATGGTCACAGTATATTCGCAAAACAGTGGATTGTCAAGTGCGATTTGCGAAAAACAATATATTATTTCTCTTATAAATTCTTATTATGAGAATGAAGGGCGCAGTATCGTCTTTTTCTGCACACTGTGCTATAATGGGTAGCAGAATGAAAAAGCAGAAAGACTAACTATTAAAAGTCAACCCAAATGTGTGGAAAGGTGAAAATAATGCAGACGATTCAAAAAGGGTATAGCAAAGCTGACGTCCATTGGACGCCCAATTGAGCTTATCTAAGAACTTAAGCTGCACGTTTGTACGGTTGCCGAGATTTCTCCATGGCATAGATCAGCCGAACCAATTTCTTAGCGGCATGAGAAAGTGCAACGTTGTAATGCTTTCCCTCAGCTCGCTTTTTAGCAAGGTAAGCCGCAAAGCCTGGGTCCCAATGGCAGACATACTTGGTCGCGTTGTAAAGCGCATAACGCAAATAGCGAGAGCCGCGTTTCTCCATGTGAGAGTAGGTTCCAGCCAATGAAAGCTGTCCTGATTGATAGGTAGACGGTGACATACCTGCATAAGCGAGGATCTTGTCCGGAGAATCAAAACGTGCGAAATCACCGATTTCGGCAAGGATCATAGCTCCCATACGAAACCCCATGCCGGGAATAGTCGTAATGGGAGACTGAAGTTCTTCCATGATGGCTTCAATAGCTGCTTCAATGTCTTCAATCTCTGAATCTAATTCACGGATCAATCGGATTGTATGACGCAACTCAAGCGATTTAGCAGGCATAACAGAACCAATCGAATGCTTGGCAGCATCACGAATTTCTGTTGCCATATCTCGTCCATATCGGCCTTTAGAGGCATCCTTCAGGAGAGATTTCAAGTGTGTCAAATGAGCTTCGGTAATCTGTTTTGCTCCAGGAAATTCAATAAGGAGTGCGTAAATAGAGGACATATGCAGCGTTGGCACCAGTTTTTCTAACTCAGGAAACAGTATGGTAACTAAACGTGAAACTGACTGTTTCAGTTGTGCTCTTTCACGAACTTTATCAAATCGGTATCTGGTTAGTGACTTTAACTCTTCATTGTGGTATGCTGTGTCTGTGTAGGACTTGAGGTCCACATTAGACATAAGCATAGTTGCAATAGTTTTAGCATCCACCCGATCAGTCTTGGTTTTACGAAGACTCATGCTCTTTCGATACAGGTTGGTATGCAGCGGATTGATAACGTAGGTGGGCAAACCTTGGTTAATCAAAAATCCGAGAATGTTGTAGCTGTAATGTCCAGTAGCCTCAAGCCCTACTTTTATTTTATCATCCGAACTTGTGCAGCTGCGAATCTTCTGTAGCAAGGTATCAAATCCATCTGCATTATTGGGAATGGTGAATACACCTGCAAGGATTTTCCCTTCCGAATTCAGGATAACGCAATCATGCTTATCCTTGGCAACATCAATACCCACACAAATCATAATGAATACCTCCGATATGATTATTTGATGCTGGTTCCACAGAACTCTTTACTCTTGTAACCTTGTTCTACATAAACCGTCTGGCGGTATCTAACTGATTAACAATACTGTAAAGGGCTGTGGTTGGAGCCTTTCTGGAACCGTCTTGCGGTAGGACGTGAGAACCAATCCACAGCATCCCTTACATTGTAGCACAGCCCTTGGAGAGGGGCTCTAATAACTACTACTCTATAATACAAGGTCGTCGATAACCTTTTGCAGGATATCGCTCTGGGAAACTGCCGCATTTACCGTCGGTACAAGCTGCTGTCTGACTTTCTCATCCACTGGCTCGATGCGACAGTTTTTGAATTCGCCGCGTGCATTTACTCGGAGAAAATTCTTAGCCGCCGTGTGCGTGAATACTTTTGCTTTAGCCGGATCGAACACAAATGTCGGTCTTGCTTTACTGTCAATGGCGACATATCGCTTTTTCTTTGAATGGTATAGGACATATTCTTTTTCTAACACTGCTTCACCGACTTTCTTTTTTTGCTCTGGCGGAGGAGCCGGGACTCGAACCCAGACCGACGCAGGGTGTCACCTGCTCAGGGGTTAGAACCCTGCGTGCTGACCGTTACACCACTCCTCTATGTGCTGCTCTCGACCGGAGTCGAACCGGTATCTCCCTGCTCTGCCTTAAGCTACGAAAGCAGATCACCCGCTGACGGGGCGGGCAACCCGTTTATGAAATTGTTGACGTCTGGGCAACGTCGTGCCCCGCGCGGCTTGGAAACCTTGGTTGGGAGTTCCTCCAATTTGAATTATTTTTGTCCTGCGCGGCGGACGTGGTCACCCATCCGAGGTTTGAACTCGGAAATTATCGGTTAAAGGCCGATTACTCTGCCAGTTGAGTTAATGGGTGGTTTGGAGGCGTTGCCGCCTCCCAGCATTGAAAGGAGTTGCCGACTTGCGTCGGTGGTGGAGGACTTGGGATTCGAACCCGTGGTGATCAACCACACAGCACACCGCTGCTCTGACATCCTTCTCAGTTCGTCCTCCATATTGGTACCGGCGTTCGGATTCGAACCGAAATCATCCAATAATCTGTTGGCAAGACGGGGTATAAGTCCGTTGTTTTACCGTTAAACTACGCCGGCATTTTGCGGCGCATTCCACGCCGCCGTCCGTCTTTCCGGATTGTCGGAGAATTATAATGAAAAACAATGACCCTGTTTGGGGTGGAGCGCCTGACGGGGATCGAACCCGCACTCTCAGCTTGGGAAGCTGATTTGCTACCATTACAACACAAGCGCATATTTTGCGGGGCTTTCGCCCCGCGAGGTTATGCCGCGGACGAATCATCGATAAAGTCGTGCCACATTCTCAGAGCCTTTACCAGTCGGCGGTCAACCGACCGCTTTGTGATTCCGAGGATTTGACCAATTTCTTCAGAGCGATAGCCGACTTTTCGGTAATCGACCACGACCTTCAGATCACTGGGAAGCCGAGCGAGGAAGTCCAGCAGGTCAATGCAGAGGACGTCATCCGGAGAATTCATCGGGCGGCGATTTCTATCGGAACATTTGATCGCGTTATCCGCAGCTTTATTGTGCTTATTGATGGTTCTGGTGTAGGGAACCATCTCCGCCATGATGCAGGAAATTGCATAATGGGAAAATGTACAATCCTTATTCTGGTCGTATGTCACGGCCGCTCGCCACAATCCGCATTTTGTCGCCTGCTCCACATCCTCGTTGTAGAGCAATGTCGGGTAATATTTGCGGATAACGAAATATCTGATCTTGTCATGCTGCTCAAACAAGAGCAGCGCTTTTTGATATTGGCTTTCATCAATCATCTGCAATCCCTCCGATTCTGGTTTTCTCGCAAGGGACTGTACTCATTCTTCCTTTTGTGCTGCTATGCAATACTCATTCTTCCTTTTGATGTCTGTCGGTCATGTGTTTTCCCTTACACTATCTACTATACAAAAAACACGATTTTGGGACGCGAATTTTGAAAGTTTTTTCGGTTTGTATGATTGCACAACAAAAGGACGGCTAATGTTAGCCGTCCTTATCTATATTGCACATATTATTTTAGCTTTTGAAGCCTGTTAAACTCTTGAATCAGCGATAAAAAACGATTTTCATTGGTGACGATTCCGCTCCAATTTCGGCATTGCTCAAAGAACCATGCTTTTTTGCTAAGCTCTCCTATAATCTCACCGGATATTTTTTCATACTGCTCTATTTTGAGGAACAGATAAGACTTCGCCAGAAATTGCGGCACGAGAGAATGCGGCGCTTCAAACTTCTGATAGCGATCCAGTCGGTAAACAAGGTTTTGAATGGCCGCTGCGGTGACTGGTCGGGAAGAATTGAGTTGAATTAACCGCCCTTTCTCCAGAGGAACAAATCGGAAAATGAAAGGCTCCACCTCTTTAATCACGCGAGATTTTGTTTTTACCTGCATTCTGTCCTCGTCCATATCGTCCGTCGTTAATTCCGCGATTTCATCAGCGGACAAACCCAAAGCGAACATAGCCAAGGCGAGAGCCTTTTTATTATTCCTGCCGGAACGGAATGGGATTGAGGCGAGCACATTGCTCATCTCTTCAAATGAATCAAAGAACTGTTCTGACCATGCTCCAGCCGGTTGGCCGACTGTTTCATCAATTGTATTCAGCGTGCTTGGAACGTTGTGCTCCTGAAGAAATTCCGCATACTTTCGCACGTCATACCGCACGTTGCTCGCAGTTTCCGGTCTATCCCAGACGGAGTTTTTCAGAAGCTGATTCCACTCCGTTCCAGAAAACTCTTCAACCGATTTGCCGGTTGCAAGCTCTATCGGTTTAGATCGGTCAAATATTCTTTTGATTTTGATGCAGTCTTCGTGCTCTAACGACTGCATATACGCTTCTCTCAATGGCTTGTAATCGTTTTTACCGTCCATACTGCAATTCCTCGCATTCATACTGATACGGCTATTATAACACAAATACGAGGAATTTAACAAGGCTATCAGCAGTCTTCGTCTTCTCCGACGCCGACAGTGAAATAATACGGAGACTGTCCTGCTACGCGAAGACTGAGAAAGAAAATGTCCGGCTCGGTTTCTTTTGCAACCGCCCAGAGCAGGTCACCTTCGATGAAGACCTGGCCTGTCATCACGGCTGCTAAGTACACACCGTTTTCCAGTGGCTCGACCGAATCGCAAATCATTTCGATTGCGGCTGTATCGTTTTTGTGATGGGAAAGCTCCATCTCGAGGCTGATGAAGTTCCCTTCTTGGAGAAAATGATTCAAACTTCTCCAGTCATCAAAGAAAATTGTGGTCATGACTGCTCCTCCATTTTATCGAACAAGTGTTCGCATTTTTCGATATGTTTATAATACCATTTTTACCTTGTCTATGCAATGGTAAGTTTTTCATGCAAAAGAAAGAAGTCCCAATATAGGGACTTCTCACTTCTGCTTCTGCTTTTTTACTTTCGCTTTTCTGCGGCTTCTCTGGCCAGACGTTCTGCCCGGTAAGCGGCGCGTCGCTGACGGATTTCATCGTCAAGTTTTTTACGCTCATCGCTGTTCAAGTAGGCTTCCTGCTTTCGCGCAGCCTCCTCTTCCTTGCGTTTCTTCTCCTTGTCTTCTTTCACGCGAGGATCGATGGATTCATCAATGGGGTTATAAGGTTCAATGTCGTATTCCGGATAATGCCATCCTCTGCCTGTCACATCATCACGGTGATAGACACGATGCACCAGCTTATAATTGAATTCAATTCCGAGCTGCTCACACTTCCACTCGAAATATTCAATTTGCAATCCGTGGATACTGGTATTCCAATACCCTGCGAGACGCTTCCAGTTTGTTTTGAATCCTTTATTAGCGATACGATATCTGGGCCAGTCCTCATCCGGATATTCAATGGCTTTCGCTCTGATGTCCAGATATTTCTCGAACAAAGCCATACTCTCCGGTGTGGCCTGATCGGGTCTGTTCGCCATCTCAGCCCGCTGACGAACATCTGCTGTAAACAAAGCGCCCAAACCTAAAAGTAACTGAAATCCCGGTAACATTGTTATTCACCCCCGTTTAATAAATGCTAGCACAAATGGTGGAAAAGACCGCGTAAATAATCATGAACCAAAGGAATGCCGAAACCCATCCGTTACAGAACAGAAGATACAAAATCGGGTCGTACCACGATGTTTTCGCCTGTGCGCTGCAGAATTTATGAGCGATCATAGTTGCTCCGATTTCACAGGCGATATCACATTCTTCTTTTGTGATAACCCCTGTGTCACGCAACATTTGAAAGTCTTCCATGCTGCAATGCTCCCAGTTGACTTCTGGGGCATCTTCGAACAACAATTCCATGCCTCTCCGCCAATCAAAATCATCATCGATGTCAACGCTGTCAAGACCCTCTTTGGTGGTATAATACCACCGTTCTTCTGCCGAACCTCTCTTCAGTACTTTCTTACTCATAAAAATTATCTCCTTATCGTAAATCTGTCATTATCGTAATTATTCAGCCCAAAAGTATACAATGAATCACGAAGGCCACAATGAACACCCAAAGGTAAATCGACCACGGGCCTCCGAACAGCACAACCAGAATCTTTTCGTGAAGCGGCGTTTCCGGGAAATGAAGCGCCTGCGAAAGCATTCTGGAACCAATGCTAAGCGCCAGATCGCACTCTTCCTCAGTGATCACTCCTTTGTCACGAAGCTCCTTAAAATCGTTTGCGCTGCAATCCCACCAGTTTACGTCAGGCGCATCCTCGAACAGGAGCTCCAATGCACGACGCCAATCGAATTCCTTGTAACTGTCGAAATCTTTAAGACCTTCTTTCGTGAGATAATAGCGGCGTTCTTCCTCAGAACCGCGCTCTGGCACTCGCTTTTTAGCCATCGTTTTCACTTCTCCTCATTCTCTGTAATGTCTTTGATATCGTCCAGTGTGAAGCCGTAGTCGAGATTCTCGTACAGCTTGTTTTTCTTCTCTTCGTCCAGGCCGATGTAACGAAGCGTTGTCGCTCCACTGGTGTGGTTGAGCATCCGCTGCAGATATGCCAGAATCTCAGGCGACTGCTGATTATCCATAAACAGGTGATATCCGAACGTCTTTCTCATGCTGTGCGTGCCGAGCTTGTACGGCAGATTCAAATCCTTACCGGCATTGCGGAGGATTCGGCCAAACGAAGATCGTTTGATACCCTTGTTCTCTCCTTTTTGACTGAGGAACAGATTCGTTTCATCAGTACAGTTTGGGATAGAAGCAACCAGTTCATGATAACACTCCATCGCGAGGTCATTCAGAACGACTGTGCGATATTTGCCGGTCTTTTCTTCTTTCAAACGACATTTACCGTCCTCTGAAATATCTCCGACCTTTGCCTTACAAAGATCGCCACAACGCAAACCGATACTGCATCCAATTAAAAACATCAGTGCATTACGAAGCTGACCTTTTCCGTAGAAATACTTCGCAATTCTCAATACATCTGCTTTATCTCGAATGGGGTCAACCGTGCCGTTTGCGCCGACTGTTGTTCTGCGTTTAGCCGATGCTTTCGCTTTAACGAGTTTCTTTTCTTCTTCCTTTTGCTTAGCAAGTTCATCTTGCGCTGTAACTAAAGCCTCAACGAAACCCGGATTTGAAATCAGAGCTTTAGTGAGAGCGCCTGTATCAATGCTTGCATATTTGATCATGTTCTGCAACGGTTCTACGTTCTCGTCTTGATAAAGTTTAATTACTTCCGCTGCCATATTGTGTAATCTCCTTTCATTTTAGCACACCTGCACAAAAGGTGCAACGTATGATTTCAATTAGTTGTCAATTGCGCTCTGAATGCTCTCGACACATTCGTTCAGGCTCTCTGATGCGGAATCGAGAAAATCGACGATCTCGGAAAGTGCTTCGCCCTTCTCGCTGTCCTGCAGGTTCTCCGGCATGTTATCAAACTTCTCTTCCTCACCGTCCTTGATTTCATCCAGTTCCTCGTGGATGGTTTCGATACGGCTGATCAGGTCGCTGAGCTGCTTGCGGTTCATCTTGTTCATGTGTCATTCTCCTTATGCTGTTCTGTTATTCTTAGCTGCATCATACAATGCTGTCAGTAAGTAATCTCGTTCCTCTGCTGCAGGACATGTTCTTGCTGTGAAGTTATTCAGCGCCGACTGAATTTGCTCTACGCTGATGTTAGCCAGGTGCTGGCTGAGAGCGTAGCCGCTTTTCAGCGTGTTATCAACACGGACGTGCTGGCTTGGTGTTGCTACGAGTTCATAGAGCAGACTGGTTGTCCGCTTCACTAAGGCTTCGTCAAAACTTCTGCAAAGAATTTCCTTTGCAGTTTGGTTCATGACACCGCTGACCAGAGCCGGGACTTTCGTTTCTCTCTCTGTCCTTTCAGTCTGATTAGACTTAATCTGATTATACTTAGTCTGATTAGGGTTCGATTTCCAAACTTCTGGGGTTTGAAAATCAAACTTCTTGGGTTTGATTTTCAAACTAGTCTCAAAATCGAACTGGTCTGAACCGGTTTGATTATCGAACTGGTCTGTGGATAAAGTAGTTTCAGAATCAAACTGGTCTGTGGATAAAGTGGTTTGATTTCCGACCGGTTTGATTTCCGAACTGGTATCAGAATCGAACTGGTCTGTGGATGAGCTTGTGGATAAAGTGGTTCGGTTTTCGAACTGGTCGAGCAATGCCGGGTCGAGCACATAGATGCGATTCGGCTTGCCGAGCCCTTGTTTTGCTCTGCGAATGAGACCCCAATCTTCGAGCGTATCCATCAGCTTGACCGCTTTTGCCTTTGCACAGCCAATGCTTTCCATCACCGAGTCAATTGAAAAATAGACATACGGCGTACCGTTTTCATCTCGCCATTTATTCGCGATAGAAAGATTGAACCGGTCTACGATTAAGGCGTACAGGAGTTTGGCGTCAGCGGAAAGTGATTTGAAACAGGGCAGCTTGACCAGTGCTGCCGGAAAGCGAATGAACGGAAAGTCGCTCACTCGATTGGTATTTTCTTTCATTTTCTTTGTCCTCCGAGTTTTTTCCCTATACTATCTACTATACGTCTGACCCGAAAAAAGGACGCGGAAACCTGTTAATAATTTGTGAACAATTTATTTGGCAAATAACCACGGCTTTTCACTTCTAACTTGCTGATATGAGTAACTATTTACGCTCTTTAAGCCGAGTGAAACCGCCAGTCCGCAATTAACCGCTTCCATTTCATCATAGCTGCAGGAACCGATTCGTTCCATCAGGCGGCTTACATCGACCGTCACAACCTGCTCACAGAGAGCAATGGACGGAACATAACCGCGAACTCGAATGTGGGTCGGAAGCGGACGATGCTTCTGCGAAGTGGTCAGATACACGATCTCAACCACACCGGAAGCACGATTGTTGGCGTTATTGGAAACAATGATGGCCGGTCGGGTTTTCTTCTGCTCGAAGCCTACTGCGTTGTCGTCGTTCTTGATGTAAAAAATGTCGCCGCGGCGAATGTCTCTGTCGTTCATAAATATTCTCCTTATCGATAAATGTTACTCTTGATGATCTGCATGCGGTGCTTTTCCTTGTTTGCGTCCTCGGTGATGACAATGATTTCATCGGGATGGATGCTGGCCGAACCAAGGTAAACGCCGTCTTCCTTGAGGTCTCTAATCCTCTGGTCGATAAACACGATGCGCTTTTCTTCCGTCGGGAAGAAATAAGTGGCATTGTCGCCGTCATCGTAGGCAAAAGTGGCTGCGAAGCTCGGGTTCTCTTCGTCGAGGAGCTCTTCTCGAGTCATGCCGTCGATGATATCGTGGTCACACTTCGGACACGGAGCGAAACAATGGTCGCTGATGATTTCCTCATGAATGAGCTTGTTCTCAAACCAGATTCCGCAGTTATCACAATGAGTGAGGTCATCGTTATCCCACATATTATCAAAACAAGTGTCGCAGACAATCCTTTCATGTTTCGTGTCGTCGTTGATGGTGCGCGGCTCGGGGAGCTCGCAATCGTCAAGAGTGAATGGCTTGCCGCATTCGGTGCATTTGAAAATCTTTTTCATGTCGTTTCCTCCAATCGGTCGGATTTGTTGTTCTCATTCGGTCGTTTTAATGTTCGTTGAACACAACCTGCTCGCCGCGCTTCAGTGTCCAACAGCCGGTGTCAGTCATTGCACACTCGGCACAGTTGCCATTGCACGGCTTTGCATCTGCTCTTGCGGTCGTCGTGCCATCCTTGAAGCGAACGTGCGCTTCGGGCAAAGAAAAAGGATTGACCATTTCAAGGTCAACCCAGCCGGAAAGAATGAGGTGTAAATTGTCGGGGAGGCGCTTGCCGTCACTCAGGACAGCGTTTACAAAATCATATCGCTTGGTGAAGCACAGGATCTCGCAATGCCGATTGCGCTCGGCGATACCGATCATGTGGAACAGATAATCCTTGCTCGGAATGTCGCCGCTGACGTGAAACCGGAAGTACCGGTTAAGCATTACAGTTGCCTCTACTTCACGCCAGAACGTCTCAGGATTGCTCTGGAGCACCTCGAGGTTATGCTGATAAGCGTTTCTTACGGTCGGTCTCAGGCGTTCCAGCTTGGCTGCGTAGCACTTCTCTTTGCACTTGCAGTCGCGGCAGGTCTTAATGGCCGGCAGGCTGACGGACGGGATTGCTCCCATCTTGGAATTGCCCGGGCTGATCTTAATATTGGTATTGATAGTCATGATGTATACACTCCTTATTTACTGCTGGTTGATTACTTCATGGAATGCTGCGGATGCTGCATCGTTCCACGCCATGCCGTTGTCTTCCTTCTCGCGTTTGAGGTATGCCATACGGTTCATGGTGTCAATCGAAATATCGCGGATATGGTCGTAAAGCAGATCGTCTTCGACCTCGATAGTATTTTTGATATCTTCAATATCGTTTTCGTGCTGGATGGTTTCGAAGACCTTCTGTTTCACATAATTTTTCAATGTTACGGGCGAAATATTCCATTGGAATTTATGACCGTCACTCGAAATGGAGTCATCATCCCAAGACACTTCATCATCGAACTCGTCGTTCGAGCCGAAGAATGTCTCATGGTCGTCTCTGTTAAAACCGGAGATGATATCGTCAATCTCCTGATTGACAAATTCCTTTGCTTCGTCGTAAGTAAGAAAAATGCCATCGGTACCAAAATATTGTTCTCCGCAGTCGTAATAACTGCGGAGATGAGATACTGCGAATACAATCATAACGATTCCTCCTTATCTTGCGATTGCGGTGTTGTGAAGACGCTGGTCGGGTTTGAAAGAACGTCCGTGCTCAACGCCCTGATCACGGTACTTATTCGCCCAGGCACCGGCGGTTCTTGCATGGGAAGTGCTCGTTTTCATGCTGAGATTGCCGTAAGCATCCTGCACGTCCTTCGGCGTCATCATGACCAGTCCCCATTCCTGATGCTCGGCGTCCTGCTTCTGGTATTCCTGATCGAGACCGGCAACGAAGCCGTCGCCGTAAGCGTTGCAGGCAAGGCGGATATCGGTTGCGCTGTAACCCTGCCACTTTCTCGTGTGATGAATGGTGCGCTGTTCCCTCTTGACGCAGTCGATTGCGTAGCGGAGGATGCGCTCGGCGATTTCAATATCGCTTTCAAGACCCATCAAAATAATCGTGAGTGCCTTGCTACGCGGCGGCTTGCGGCAGTAATTCTTGCAGCAATAATGCTTGGCAATCACGTCGCTCAGCTTGTAAATCCAGAAGTCGGTCATCGTCGTACACTTGATATCGGCAAGAACCTTGGTCACAACCTTTTCTTTTTTGCCGGTACACTCTTCCGGGCGGAGCTTGTGCTGTACCATGAGGGCGCGAGCCTTGAGCAGAGCGGCTTTCGCTTCGTTTTCGTTCGGAGACTCGGCAAGGGCGAGGAGCTTTGCGATTTTTTTCTTGATGTTGTTATTCATGATGTATACCTCCTATTTGGATATAAAAAAGCAGGAGCTGCTGGCTCCTGCTTGTGCCATTATTCGGTTAGTTCTTGCCTTCACTATCCTGCTCGGCTTTCTTCTTCCACGGCAGGCGGAGCTTTTTCTTATTCGAGTTGCCAGTATCAAGCACCATCGAAAGAATTGCTATAACCGTAATGAACGACAATGCAATAGTGGTCATCATTGCCCCGACAAATAATCTCATCATTTCATAATTCATTTTTTGTTACCTCCAAATCATCGTTTCATTAAAACAACTCTTGCATCTTTTTCAATTCCACATTCTTTGAATTTGATTCTTCCATAAAAATCTCTCATGTCTTTTCCATCCATATATCCAAGTTCGCAATGACCTTCCTCTCCACATTCGTTCATGCATCTATACGGAGTTGTTGAAAAACATGGACATTCTTTACAATTTTCTGGATATCTTTCCATTTCATAAGATACATTCTTTTTATATTTAATCTTCATAATTATTCCTTCTTTCCATTTTTCATTGAAACTCTTGTTTAATACGCTCTTCTATAGTAAATATTGGGGCATAGAGACACGTTATAAATGTAAGAACCACAGCGAACCAGTAGAGCGTCTTTGCCGTAGTATTTCTTTTTCATCCCCAAGATGCTCCCAGATTTATCGAAATTCGGGAATGATTCAATGTTGACCTGCCATCCTTCTGACACTGGAAGATATCTTACTCTTGGCATTTTGTATTTCTCCTTTCAAATACCTGCTTACGTTTCAATAGTGATCGCGAACGCCTTTTCGCCGTCGAGATCAACATCGTCCATCGTTACATCAGCGCCCAACTTCGTCAGCACGTCGCGGAGCTGCTTCTTTTGCATCTCCTTCTGCTCATCAGTTCCGCTGAATCCCCAGACTGTTTTGAAATACATTACTATGTACCTCTCCTTGAATATCAAATTCTTTGATCAAACGCTGGCGTGTACTGAAAAGCAACATCATACATCGACTCACCAGTAATCTGATCTCTGAATGTGCTGACGAACAGGCTTCGTGTGAGGCCCTCTTCTTTGAACCATTCGTCAATCACTCGCTTGGTCAGCGGAGTGAGGAACACATAGAGATCGGATTCGTGATGGTACATTTCCTTTCGCGGATAACCTGCGGCTTCGAGCTTTTCCATCAAGGTCATAATGTTTCATCCTTTCAACCATTTAGTCTGCAAATCCAAGAAGATATGCAACGCCCTTGCTGTGATGCTCATCGAACCAATGCCAGATATCTTCCTTGTCGGTTCCTTTGGGCCAGATGTAGTAAGGTTCGTCAAGTTCTTCTGTCTCTGGGTCGATGGGGACATCAGCAAGATTGTCCCAGAGTTCTTCCACAACTACATCCCTAAAAGCTCTGTCACTGGGGAGCTTCGAAAACCTCAATTCGGTTACCTCTCCATCGTTTTCAGATAATACAATGTCAACGTGGAGGCTCGGGACATAGAATTTCCACGATTTTGGCGCTGGATCTACATACCACTCACACTCGCATTCGAAACCTCCGTAGTATTTTTCGAAATATTCATCTAACGTCATGTATCTTCACCTCAAATACTCGTTTTAGCGCGGAGTTCCTTCAGCTTTTCGAGATACGCCTGTTCGTCGGCTACGTTCTGGAGGTACATATCTCGTTCCCAATCTGTGGTGCTTGCGATTGCCCAGTTCTCCTCGTTCTGGATATCGTCCTCAACATCCTTGATTTCTTCATCATACAGGCAAGCCAGCCACTTGTTGACCATGGTCAGATTGGGCTCACGGTTGGTTTTCAACATAGGTTTTACCTCCTTCTATTTTTATACAAACTGGACATACCACCAGTCGGTGTAATATTTTTTCATGTCGTTACCTCTAATCTTTCCTATAAAATATCAATACTCATCTCCGTCTTCAATTAGTTCCCCACAATCGGGGCAACAAGGACATCGCTCATCTTCATCAAAAGCCAAATCAGCCATTCCCATGTTTTTTGACCATCTATATCCACAAGCAGGACATTCGTATGTGCTATTATCAATTTTAATTTTTAATGCCATAAATTTTTACTTCCTTTCTCAATCCAATGAAACACGTATTAGATGATGTCAACATACCAATAACCGGTATACTCATCTTCTTCTCCGTTACGTTTATCTTCTTCCGGGTCATAGTAGCCGGTAGAGAGCATCACATCTTCACCTTGTTTTCTGTACAGTTCTTCAATCCGGTCTGCCATAAGGTCAGCAAACATTTCGGTTGCACAAAGGATTTCCCCTTCGATGTCTGACCAATAAGCCGCATTCCGGTTGCCGCCCACTCCCCTACGAATGATTTCAAACCATTCCGGCATCGGGTCGTTTCCCATATCACGGAAGCAGCGTCCATTACCCCAGTCGCAAAACGCTCTCGGATTATCTTCGCTGTGGATGCATTCATCACACAAGAGAATTCGTTCACCGCAATGCTTGCAGGTTGTGCGCCAGCCGTCTTCCGGCGACCAGTCGGGCACCGTGTTTTCTCCCATGCAGTGAGGGCAAACCTCAACTGCTTCGTGGCGGTAGTCAGTCATTTTTAACACCTCTTTCTTACCAGCTGCTCACATAGTAAAGCATTTCGTTGTCAAAACCCGTGGTTGCGAGAACATTTTCGAGGACTTCGACAGTGTGCCGGAGGTCATCGAAGTAACACTCGTCATACTCGTAACTTCCGAAGAAAAATCCTTCCTGAACCGGCAGCCATCTTTTCGCTTCTGAAACAGGATTTGATGAATTGAGCACTCGTTTGCAGGTGTTCAACAGCTCTTCGATGACGCCTTTCGTGCATTCCTCGTGGTAATCGCAGTCATCCTCGCCGTCCTGAACGTTGTTGACGAACCATCTGTGAATCTGGTTCGCTTTTCTCCAGTAGGCAACATTCTGGATAATGTCACTATGCGGATGTACATGGTTTGTATCCCAACTTGCAAACCGCTCGACATAGTACGGACGAAGCACTTCCATGACTTTTTCCGAAGGAAGATCATCTTGGCTTGCGCCGCACCATTCTTCAAAAGAAGAAGTCCTATATTCGTTCGGCCGTTTACAGTAGCCGAACCATTCTTCAGTAGCCCATACCTGTTGAATTGTTACGCTGTCCAGTCGAGGAGCTTTCATTAAGTACATATCCAATCCCATATTTATTCCCCTTTCTTTGCTTTTCTGACGAGTTTGTCCGTCAGGTAATTGTTTATATTGTTTTCGTAGTCGGGAGCGCCCCATTTATCTACGAACGGCAGATTGCTCACGTCATGGCCGTTGCGGAATACTTCGCTGGCGGAGGCAAAACCGACAACGGTATGCTTTTCAACCTTGCCAGTGAAATCCTGAATGAAAACCTCATCATAGAGGTTGAGCGTTTTCGGGTCTACCAGTTCGGCCGTGATGAATTCCTTGCCGAGCTGTTCCTTCGCCGGCTGGCACTCATCAATTGCGCAGAGCGTTTCGATGAGGTCGTAGCCCTCGTGGGACTCATTTTCGAGAGCGATCACATCGGGATTCCAATGCTTTACGATCTCCCAGTTTTCAATCTCATAAACCCCATTGTCGAGGTAAAATTCCTGAACAAGCTCAGGCGTCATAACGGTCGTGCCGCTCATATTTTCAATACCGACCGAGCAGCTACCGCCAAAGAAATTGCCGATTACCTGTGCGAGTCGTGCCGTGCCGTATGCAGGATCACTCTCAGGGCTGCGGAAACCCTTCAACTTGCAATACTGAGTAAAGGCGAGTACCGAATCGTACCCGCCGTTCCAGTGAACATATACGCCGATGTTAGTGCCGACGCCTTTGATGATTGCTCGATTTCCCATGATATACTCTCCTTTTCTTAGTTGCTCTGCGGCTTTTTTTGTACGATGTAGCCGCGCCTGCCCAATTCTTCGATCATCTGCTCGTCTGTATAAGACTCGAAGTTGTAGTCGATCATGGCGGATTCTTCAACCCATTTCTGCTCATCTGGGTCGAAACGGAATCGCCAAGCACAACCATCTTCGCCGGTATAATTTGCTTCACCCTCTGCAACATACGGTGCTAAGGTGTCAAGAAACTCAATGGTTGCGTCTTCATGGTACTTATCGCTTTCGTAGAAATCTACACTGTCTTTGTCGATGCTCCAATCAAACCGGACATCGAGCGCATCCAGCTTGTCCTTTAATTCTGCAATATCCGCATCTCTTTTAAGAGTTGCGAAACCGCTGCCATCTGCACAATATCCCATGATTTGTACTCCTTTCTTAGTAGTTCATATCAAAAGTCGCTTCTCTCTGCGATTGTGTAAATTCCTGCATCGAGAATAATCTCGTTACAATCTTCGCATTCCAGACAAATAGTGTGAGGGTCATCATGATCACCGTAAGCGGCAATGGCAACGGAATGACCTCGATGAGCATTCAACAAATTCCACAAAATGTAGTTGCTCATAATTTTCTCCTTTCAAATTCACATTTTAATCAGTTCGCGGTACTCGACCGCCCAAGCGTTGTTCACGAAGAACTCGCGGATTTCGTATTTGCTGCGATTGCTTGCGACCCAATCGAGCATTTTCTGGTGCTGCTGATCACTTTCTTCTGGACTGTCGAACAGCCATGTTTTCACTTTCCAGTAGCGGGTCATTATGTATCACCTCAATCCGTAGTTACGAAATAGTAGGTCAGTTCGTCACCCTTGAGGTTTTCCATTGCGTACTGGAAAGCACGCTCCCAGAGGGTGTTATACAGTCTGGCGAGCGGTTCATTGTGTTCGTGGTGCTGCCAGATCTTCCAGTTGAGCACCATGACCAGCTCGGTCAGGTACTTATAATCGGTTTTCCATTCCTGAAAAGCGCGGTTGTATGTATCACAAACCGCGTCGATACCGAAATTATCTGCGATGCTGAAATCATCCCAGAAGGTCGTGATCGGTTTGTATCCGCACATCTCTTCGATGTTCCAGCGAGGGAGTTTCGAAGTGTTGTCCATTTGTTATGCCTCCTCAATGTAGGTTTGCTTGCTCTTAATCCTTAACGATATTTATTGGATTGAACGGTTCGAGATCTTTACAGTAAAGAGCTAATCTGTTTATACTAAACAGTTTCTTACCGATACTCAAAACTTCATCCACATTGTCGGAATGATACTCATTTCCGCACAAGTTATCATGCTCGTCATACGCTCTCAAAGTGTATTTCGCTTCGACAGGTGATTCTTTTTCAATCCTGTAATATACTTCATTGATAGCTTTATCCCAACCATCTTCGAACGTGTCAGGCTTTGCTCCGCATCCGCCGAGTTCGCGAAGAATTTCAAGGACGCGGTCACGCTTGATGTAAGCACTCATCCTTCATCACCTCCCCAACAGTAATCAGAGATAATGATGTCCGGAACAATTTCCTGCTCGTCCCAGATTTCCAGATAATCGTAAGGCTCCCGGACATCACTCAGGAGCAAATCCTTTTCAACCAGACGGATAAGCTCCTTTGCCGCGCGTTCGATTTCATCGAAACTGTCCGAATGATACAGTTCGCCGTACATATCGTTGTCAATGTCGTATGCCATGAGGGCGAAACGCATATTTTTTTGTCCGACATTTCGTGGACACCTTCCTTTCTAATTTCTGTTTTCATGGTTAATTCTCCTTTCAAATCTTCCAGCCATACACATCGGCGATTTTATCACCGAGACGCTGAGTGGTACGAGTGATATCTGCTCTGGTTACGGTTCCGCGAAGAACCTTTTCCAGAAAGTTTTCCTTTCGAGTGTCGCTTACGTCCGGCTTGAACACCCGATACAGATAGTGGTTGGTTCCATCATGATGAATGGCTTCACAGCACAGATCGCCGCGATCATCGAGATACCACGTTGCGTAGTCGGTATCTGTATACAGGCAATCTTTAATCGAATGTCCGTGGATTTCTTTGTAACCGGACTTACGACCGTCCCAGAGGCCAAGGTCACCGAGCACGATGATTTCCTCGGAAACAGGAATGTCAAGGTTCATGCGCTCATCGTCAAGATGCTCGTTATTCAATTCATACATCAGGTCAATGCGCTTATCTTCATCCAGATCGGGATACTCATCATCGAAGAAATCCTTCCAATCTTCATAATCGAGATTGTAATTGCTCCAGATTACTTTCTTTTTCATATGTATTCGCTCCTTTATTCTGTGATTTCAAATCTTCTGCCGTCCGTGATTCGCGTTTTTCTTCGCGAAACGTTCACGGTTTCGAACCAGTAATCTGCAATATATCTCACTTTAGTGTTGCGTTCTTTCTCTGTAAACAGTTCCCCTGCTCTGGTATGGTAATTATTAAACCAATCAGAGCGTTCACTTCTGACTCTGTAATATTTCATCGAGGTGCCTCCTGCTAAAGTGTAGCTCAACGAACGTTTGTTCGGCAATTTGGTAAAAAAGAAGAGCTTGCAGGTTATTGCAAGCTCTTACTGTGCTGATATTTGATTATACGATGTAATCCATATTCTTGGTGATTTTCTTTTCCTCTGGATGGAAACGATTCCATTCATAAGCGAAATTCTCCGCATTGAGGAGAAGATCAGGTTCACCTTCGCAGATTTCGATTTTGCTGTCTGCGATGAACAATGCGTTGCAGAGTGCTACTGCATTTTCTCTGGTCAACCGAGTAAAGAATTCCTTTTGGACAAGACGGAATACTTCTATATGGCAATCCTCGAGACAGTTTTCGAGGGTTGCAGTTTCTCCGCGACCGAACATCTTGTCCAAGTCACTGGTCGGTTTGCCTACTTCGTCTGCCCATTTGCTATAGATTGCGATATGTTCATTGCTCAAATCCATTCGAGCAATTGCGGTCATCAATCCCATACCGTATTTGTCCGTAAATTTGCTGTGAAATTCATAGTGATCCATGTTCTTTCCTCCTTTGCTTGCATTATAACATTGTCAAGGTACATTAACAAGGACTTTCGCCCTTGTTAAATGACGGTTTTATAAGATGTGCTCCTTTCGATTGTGTGCGAGATACTTCGCTTCCAGGACGGGGCCAACTCTGACCGGGAACAGAATAGCGTCAATCGTTTTTCCTTTGTTAATGAAGTAAAACGGCTTCACCGGAGAATAACCAAGATACTTTCCGCCCTCGAATACATCCAGAAACCAGTTCAAATAACAGTTATTCAGTGCGAAAATCATTTCGCCACAGTCCATAATGTAAGGCTTGCATTTATCTTTTACCGCGAGATTTTTGCGAACTTCAACCAACTCTTTCTTGGTAGGAAGCTCGATTGGTTTGCCGTGAATGATACTGTCTTCGAAGATTTCTTCGACTCTTTTATACAGACTTTCATCAGAAGTCTGTACTTCATCCGGAACCATTGGAGACTTAGGTTCGTCGAGTGTGCGAACAGCCATCACGCCATTAGTTGCGTAATAGAAATTATTGAAACGATAAACACCGTCAATTTTATCAACATCACCATTGTTCATGGACAAAACACGTTCGAACAACTTCTGTTCTTTTTTCGTCATATGTAACACCTCAAATGTAGATTTTGTGGTTACCAACGTCGAGAATCTTCGGTGCAGCGCTGAATCATTTGCTCCATAAGCACGGTTGTGCTTTCACCGTCGATTTTCCACTGGCGGAGAGTGTTGCACATATCCTGTGCAAGATGTGCTCTCTCTCGGGTGTGACCACCCTCTGCAATGGTGAGTGCTTCGTCCCACTCACCATTAGGATCATTGCGAGCTGCCCAACGGATTACGTCAGCCAACGTGATGTTGTCTGGCTTAGGAACGATTCGCATATTGTCGCGCCAGTTCTCATCGTTCACGTTGATGAGAAATTTGCCGCGATTTTCTCCTCGCTGGCGAGTGTAATGCAGGACGTTTTTGTCTGCCTCATCTACATAGAGGATACAGAGCGGAAATTCATCCCACTTCTTTTCTTCCGTGTACAGCGTATCGCGGATTACATCACGCTTCGTAATCAGCTCCTCGTCATACTCGAACTCATCGCCGTAATTGAAATAGCCGAGTTCGGAGAAAACGCGATAGCCGCCCAGATCAGGAGCGACAACGATTGCATCAAAGTCACCGTTAAGACCGTTTGCAAATGCAAGAATGCTTTCTTCGGTGTACGGAATAATCCGATTACCGAGGTACTTAACGCGATTCTTGTTGCAATCGTCCGGATTTCCGGTGATGTAAAAGCAATCAGTGATAAACCCGTCATAGATACCGTTTGTTTTGGTGTCACAACAAGACATCTCAAGATATACTGCGCGACCGTCTACCAGATGAAATGCAGTGCGAATGCGGCAGTTGCCGATTGTTTCCTTGCTGCGCTCGGCACCAGACCAGCCGGCACCCTCGAATACTAATGTTTTCATACTGCTGCTTCCTCCTTCTCGATGATGAATCCTTCCTGCGGTTCGATGATGAACCGCTCAGTGTCTTCGATGGTTGCTTTGGGGCCGCCAAAACACCACGACATTCCGATTCCGTAATCGGGAGCGCCGGTTTCCTTCGCGGCTGCAATGAATTCATTCTGGACTGCTTTGGATACCAGAATGCGAGTGCAATCGTATCTCAGTGCGGACACGTCTTTGTACCCCATTACCTTTGCGAAGTTGTCGAACAGTGCGTTCATGGAGAACGTATGGCACTGTTCCTGCGTGAGTTCATATTTCATTATGTATTGCCTCGCTTTCTTAATTTATGTTGGCTGCGGGCTTTGTGGATGAACCCGCGAGAACCTTACACTAATTACTATACAAATCGTCCTGATTTGGGACGTTGTAATTTCTTCCAGCTAAGCAATGGTGGAATTGCTGCCGGTGAATTCAGCTTTCATTTGTTCCGAAATGTCGTAGATTACCCAGTCGAGCATCTTCTTTGTGACTGGAATAAGATCGAGATTGCGCCAGCCAAAAATTATGCGAACCTCTGCTTCTTTGACAAAGGTCGAATTTGCGGCGCAAACATTCTTCTGAACCGCGAAGCTATATTTGTTCTGTATGCGGCTGATTGCGCTACGATGGTAGCCACACATTTTCAGGATATCTTTTGTGCGGTAATACGTTTCCCCGTCAACGAACGTTGCGGTAACAACGCCGTAGTCAGGATGTGAGAACGTTTTCATTGGCGGATAGTATTTCTTTTCAACCGAAGTTCCGGTCAATTTCGGAATGATTTCGCCGTCAAGCCATTCTTCGAACTCGAAAAGCAATTCGACTTTGCGGCGACTCATCATCTGATGGACATCATCGGCTGAAATGTATGTCACGGAATCAACTTTTCCGTTTGATTTTGGTGCTCGGATTACTCGTTTATCCGAACAGATTTCCGCTATGCTTGCGGGATTACGATATCCGATTGCTTTCACAATCGACAGTGCTTTGAAGTACGGTTTGCCGTCAATTACGGTTGCTTCGATTTCCCCGAACTCTGGGTGATAGAACGTTTTTATTTCGTTCTTGATCAGAAGCGGATTGTTTTTCGTGCCGGTTCGCTTCTGTATTGGCTGCAAAGCCGGCGCGGAATACTGCGGAGTTGCAGGCTGTTTAATTTCCTGCGAACTGCTCTCGAGTTCGTTTTGGGCCAGCTCGATTGCGTGACCCAGAACATCGAGGATTCTTTTCGTGCTGTTGTCATTGTTCATTATGTACTCTCCTTTCAGGCTGCGCGGCTGTGTTTGCCGCGGTAATTTGTTTCCGCTTTATAACGCTTCCAGAGCGTTTTGGTCGTATTCCATGCGTCCCCTACGGCGAACGTTCCAAATACAACCGTGCAGAGGAAATTATTTTCACCGGTTGCAACCGTTGCGACAGTTGCAACGATAGCGATTACGGTAAAAAACAAGCTGCTAAAGTAGTGTTTCATGATTATTTCCTTTCCGTTACTCTGATTTTTGGGTATAAAAAATGCACCCTTTTCGGGTGCGGTGAGCATTTGATTTATTCCGGAACATTCATGATCGGAATCCATGTGATGGCCTCATTCATGATAGAATAGGCTACGCTTGCGACAGGATCTTCGGTTTCCCTGTCGCTGAAATCGGTTGCGTTTGCAATCCATCTTGCGAGCGTTTCGATTTCGTTTGCTCCGAAGGTGGTTTCGTTCACCCAGTCGAGCATTTTGCTGTACTGATCATTGTCCATACAGGTGCAGTAATCATGAGCAATGCACATATTACGGACACCATAGCTGTCCAGAAAGGTTTCGATTTTCATTTCGTTTTGCCTCCGTTTTGCTCCGGTTTCAGAGTGTTTCCAATTCGTTTTCGATTGCGTTCGCTTCGGTTTCGGAAACATACGCTTCGAAATACACGCCGGCAAAATCCGGCTCGCGGATGCCACTTACGTTGTAGCGGACATCCATTTCTTTTACTCGCGGACGGAGTTTGTTCCATTCCGCTGCAGTCAGGAATACGCCGCACCAGCTGCGGGGATTGGTTGCGATTGTTTTCATTTTGAATCCTCTCCTTCCATCATGTAGCCTAAACCGTTTGCTTCGGCATAGGCGCGGTACTGCTCTGCAAGACGGTCGAATTCGTCTGCGGCGCGGTTTGCTTTGGATTCATTCTCAGGGTGAACCCATCCCTGCCAGCGGCTCTCGGCGGCCATTGCTTCCAGAGCGCGAGAGTGACCGACCGCGAGAATTGCTGCGGCGGTCAGCTCGTGCAGACCATAACGAAGAACGAGATCGCTTGCGGAGGCTTCGTGCAGAAGCTCCCGGCGGATTGTTCCAATGGATTTCATTTTGATTTGCTCCCTTCTCTAAGTCGGTTTGTTTTCGTTTTTGATTGTGGCTGCGGGACTTTTCGGATGAATCCCGCGAGAACCCTGCCGATCAGATTCTTGCGATTGCTCGGCAACCGATGATCCTACCGGAATCGTCGCGGACTGCATCGTCCGTGATAAACACGTCGCTGCGGTCACGGCAGGCTTGCGCAGTGAGTGCGCTTACCAGATAGATTGTTTCGTCCTGAGGATCAGGCAGACCGGTAACAGCGCCATACGAGCACTGATTCACCGGAATTCCGTTTACTTCGGAAACCCGGTCGCGGGTCTGGGAAGCGCGGGCGATTGTTCCGCTCGGCTCCACCGTTGCGAGGACGGAATTGTCCTCGCGCAGGAAGTTGATTGCGTGCGGTGTCAGGTTGATAATGGTCATGGTAGTTTCTCCTCTCGTTTGCGTTTGCTTTGCATTTGTTTTCCGTCGGCTTTCGCCGTGGCTGCGGGGCTTTGGGATGAACCCCGCGAGAACCGTTTATGCTCGTTTTCCTTTATTTTGGTGTGGTTTCCGGTCGGTTTTGTTTTCGTTTCCGGTCGGTTTGCCTGCGTTTCATGCGTTCCAGACGGTTACGATCTGGACAATCTCATCATCCAGAATCGTTTCCGTGCCCTTTGTGTCGAAGGTCACGGCGAGTTTTACGCTGCGCGGTGCAACGTAATCCTCGATATCCCAGAGGTTGCCGTCACTGGTTTCAATCGTGGTGATTGCGTAGTCTCTGGTTTCTGTCGGGTAGTCGATTGCGTACACACTGCCAGCAACGGTGCGGGTTTCCGATTTGTTTTCGATTGCGTTTGTTGCGGGAGCCGTTGCAGAAGTGGTCATAAGGGTTGCGAGAATGAGCGATAATGCGGTTTTCATCATGTTGAAACTTCCTTTCTATGGTTCGAGGTTTGGGTAAAAGAAAAGCACCCGGATTGGGTGCTTGTGTTTATTAGGTTGTTATGATATGATTGCGGTAGAAAGTGAGGTGAAAATATGTATACTAAAGAGGATTTAGACAATGTGATTGATTTTATTGTGTACCAAAAACTGAATGCTTGCGAAAGTGAAAGCAGTCGTAATTATTTACAATTATTTCTTGATAATTGTAAAGTAGAAAACGACGACGCTTTCACCGAAAAAGTGTTCAAATTAGCAATCAAATATCCCAATCTTGTCGAATTGTCTAAAGATTTGCATTGTGATGTCATGCGGTTGCAGAAAATTATTTTTTATCAGCAAATCGACGATAAAACAATCACAGGCGTTGCGAAACTCAAACAGGCTGAGCATATGCATAAAGGCCCTGCGGAGATTTTCTTGCGGAGCCAAGCTAATTTATTCCTAACCGGGAGAGCTTTTTCTATCAAAGAATATCTTTTAGCTGTAGAAAAGCACCTCGGCACAGAACTTCCCAAGCCAGATTATTTAGACAAAAATTTTGTTTACGATTTTGAATGGAAAGATTGCTAATAAAAACCGACCGAGTTTATTCTCGGTCGGTTTTTTTGCTTAAATCCAGATTGCATTGCTTTTCGATTGCGTCCACGATAAAAGCGTTAAGACTTTTGAATCCTTTTAGGGTTGCTTCAAATTGCAGTTTTTCCTTGTACCCCTTGGGAATTTGCAAAGAAATGCGATCATAATTATTACGTGCAAAATCGGTTTTGTAATCTGTCCTGTTCTTAGTAGCCATGGTATCACCGCCTATATTATGTATATAGGTGTAGTATACCATTATGTATGAGGAAAATCAATTTATTGCGGTGCTTGCGTGGCTACGTTTAGGCGTATTGGTGGTGCAGTACGCTTTTATTGCGGATGATATTGGTATACTTTCAGATTAAAAGTATACCTTGCCTGCGGGGCGTTTGATTGCGAAACCCGCCTTGCGGATTGCGTCAATCAGGATTTTCACGGTTGCAGGCGTTGCGGCGTTTTCGCCGCAAACCTTTACGGTTGCGTAATCGCGATTGAACGCGATCATTGCGGATTGCGTTGCGCGATGGTTTTCGTTCGCGCAGAAGTCGCGCAGGACGTTTATTGCGTGTCTCCGATTGCGAACGCCGCGTTTGCTTGTAGGCATTGCGATTGCAACGAACAATGCCGCGGCTACGTTCTCCGGAAGTTTGCGACCGGTTGCCGCGTGGACTGCGGCAAAATCGTTCTTGCGCGACCATGCCGGAATCTTTGCCTGCGTGCACTTTTGCACCATGCGGATTCCCACCGCATTCTTTACGCCGTATGCCTTTTCGTACTGAAAAGGCACATAGCCAGATCGTGGCGTGCTCATACGAAGTCGAGGTAGGTCACTTGCGTAAGTGCGGACTTTTGCCCCGCTTGCGTTGCGGGTTCCGCATTCCCAGTTTTCCATCATGTCTTGCACTTCCTTTTGCGTTGTTTTTAGTCCATTGGTTGGTTATCCACCCGCACCGCGTGGAGGTTGGACTGTTGCGGGCATGGGCGGTTTGCACCGCCCTTGTGGTTACTTTGCGTAAACCTCGTATGCGTTGCCAGTCGTGCGAACACGCACGCCCATGAAGAACTGCTTGTACAGCGTATCCTTGGAGGACTTGAGCTGTTTTGCACCCTTGGGCGTGATAACCGCGTCGTGCAGGCGGTTCAGATCGCACTTGCAAGGCTTTACGCGAATATCTTCCGGCAGAAGTGCCGCGTAAAGTTCAGTCAGCATCTTCATTGCCTTGGTTGCGCTGATACCATCATTCGCTTCAAAGTCCGGCGCGATGGTGTCGCGCACAACGCCGTCTTTCGTCTTGTTGATCAGGACAGCGGACTTGCCACCGCGCCCCTGCAAACGAACGTGCCCCTTGCACAGATGATCGAAAAAGCCGTCAGTGAGGGCATTGAATCCGACAGAATCAGCAAGGCTTGCACCGTCATGCTTGTCCGCATACGCCTTGCTTGCGTGCTTCCAGTCCAACTCAGTCGGGGTTTCTGCAATGCTTGCGTTGCCGGTGTCCTTGTCCGTCTTGACGGAAACGCGGTTGTAAGTGTAGCCCATGATGAACGCGGTGAGAACCTCAGAGCGGTTCTCAGAAGCCACCAGAGAGTCCAGAGAAGCCTTGCGGTTGCGCTTGCTGATTTCCTTGCACGATTCCTCAATGCTTGCATACGCTTTCGCGCTTTCGGTTGCGGTTGCCTTGTCGCGGTTGTCGTTGTACGCCTTGACAGCGTTTTTAATGTTTTCCATAGTCATAATAAAACCTCCAGTATGTAAAGTCCTTGCGTGAATATGTACTTGCCTTGCGGCATGGTACAAGGGGTTTTAAGGCGAACCCCTTGCGTGTAAACCTATTGTACTGTCCGCGCGGTTTTGGATAACCGCAAACCCCGCCACCGCTTGCGCGGTTTTGGCGCGTGTTTTCACGGACACGCTAAACGTAGTTTGCTTGCGGGGACTAAACCCGTTCTTGCCTACTCTGCGCGGTGCACCTGTCACGATTGAACCGCATATGCAGAACGCAAGCACTTTCCCACCCGCAAGCGCAACGCGCCCGCGGAAAGTCGTGCAATTCCGTTATGCACAACCGGAAAGCGGTATTTCACAGCCGTTCTTTTCGGCTTGTCAGGTATCGCGCCCGCCCGCCCCCTATCGGGGGCAAAGCGGTACACCCGAACCCGCCCGCCCCCTATCGGGGGCAAAGCGGTACAAGTCGGAAAGTCGCTATGTACTTATCAAGGTTCGCGCCGGACGCCGTCCGGACTTCACGCTATAAGGGGCGCGCCCCCGCGTCCTATACGGTGGACGCTGTCCCTGTCACCTATCCGGGGGCGGTGCCCCTGTCCTGTTGACAGTGCCTATTATAGCAGTCGTGCACACGACTGTCAATAGGTTTTTAGAAAAATTTTTCGGACTGTTTTTTTCAAAGATAATGAAAACGCACGCGCGCGTAGTGGTTCTCAAAACAGGCGAAAACAGGCGAAAACAGAGGTTTTGAACGCAGAAAAGTTTTTTGAAAAAATCAGAAAAAGCGCGCAAAAAAGATTTTTCCCGTCGTGCTGCACACCTATTTTTTGAGATTTTCGCCCTCTGTCGTGCCCCGATCGGCAGAGAGACAGCGGACAGAGTACACCAGAAGCGACGTAGTATTTAAAACTATATGGTACAGAGTTATCCACAGGGAAAAGTGGTTATCCACAGGGTTTTCCACAAGATAGACACCGTGTCTATTTTTCAGTGCAAAGATAGGTGTCAAGACACCTCAAAAAATCGGCCTGATCCGAAAATCGACTTTTCGAGTATACTATAAAATCAGCATATCGTACTTTTCAGCGGTGTAAAATGCCTCTTTTTTGTCAAATGGGGGATATTTTACACTTTTCCCGTTCTTTTTCCATTTTCAGGCAGGGTAGTTGCCTCATCTCACTCTACCCCATATTTTCCCCCTCTTTCCCCGAACTTTCGCTCTCCTTCCCCTCCCTTTCCCCCTCTTCAAACCCCGTTTCCTCAATTTCGTGCGCTGTTCCCGAGTTTTCGCCACTCCCCCTTTCCCGAACACTCGAAAAAGGTACATTCCTATAATCTGCTGTAACCGTCAGCTCGAGTATAGCCAGCCACAAGCTCTACGGAAGCTCTACTGCAGCTCCATCATGCATCTGTCACGCAGGTCTACAGCTACCATGCAATCCTGTATCTAACCTATCATCTCCTCATCTCTCGCCAGAAGGGAATACTGCCTATAGCACTATGTAGCACTAAACACTCTTGCTCTACTATGACTGTTCTCTGCTATATAATTAGCCGGCGCGACCCATTAAACCTAACGCTGCATTCCCTCCGCATTTCCACATATTGCCTACAATACCCTGTATTCGCCTCAGAATGCCCTGTACTGGCTTTTTGTATTCTCGTGGTATAATTTCCCATCTGCATGTCAAAATCGATTACAGCTCAATTCTGCCGCCAGAACGAAAATGCTTCTTCAACAATTGACGCTCCTCTCCATACCTGCCATATCGCAGTCGCGTGTCCACTCATAAAAATAGCCGGCCAAGGTCCAATGGTCGGCTTTATCTATTTCAGTATTGCTACCTAAGTATTGCTACATAGGTCTAAGCCAGCCAGAAGAGCATGCTTCAGCTGGCTATTTTCCTATTCAGCAACATGCACAAAAGAATTCTCAATCTTTATGCATCTTTTTCTTTAACTCCGCGTCCCAAAAACGCCTTTTTTGTATAGTAGTTAATAGAAGCAAAAAAATCCAATCACCCCGCGGAGGAGGTATTCAGATGGCAAAACGACCAGCTATCACCACGACATAGAAGAACCCAAAGTTCCGCAGTTACGATGGACACTCGAGGTTCGACTATGTGGCTATGCCAGTCGCCTTGATAAAGGTCTCCGACTACAAGTCGCTTTCTGTCCAAGCCAAAATTCTGTATTCTCTCATGCTGGACAGATTACAGTTGTCTGTAAGCCGGCCAGAATGGATTGACGAAGAAGACCAGCCGTTCATTTACTATTCAGTGAATGAAATCGCAAATGACCTATGCTGCAGTAAACGGAAATCCAATCTGATCTTGAATGAACTTGAAGCTGCGAACTTAATCCGCCGCCAGAGTCAAGGGTGTTTCGCAACCACTCGGATTTATCTGTCAAAGCTATCTGCCTGATGACAACCACATCTGAGTTTCTCTCTGGTCAGGAAAATCCCGAGTTCAAAAAGCGAACCCTAATAAGTATAGATGATTAAAGTAAGTATGATTCTAGTATAGATGATTAAGTAAGTATGATTAGGGTTTGATTCGTGCGCTCGACGGGTTTGATTTGTGCGCTCGATAAGTTTGATTTGTGCGCTCGACGGGTTTGATTCGTGCGCTCCTGAGTTCGATTCGTGCGCACGAGAGGAAGAAAGGAAAATACATGAGCAATGCACCGCCAGAAAAAACGCAGTTGGCCGAGCTAACCCTACGCGACATAGCCAACGCCGGGGCTGATTTACATGAGTTCGCCGCCGTTGTTCCCTTCACACTGGATGGCAATGGACAGCGGGCTTATATTCCGACCTCGGTGCTGCGGTACTACAACCCTAAGGTGAAACTTGAGCCAAAGGATATCCGTTATCTCGACCCGGACTTTTTCGAAGCACGCATTAGAGATATCGGAGCTAATCCTGCCGCGAAGCCTTATCAGCGAGATGTTTCAACAGCCACTCCGGCCTATGGCTCTTTCGTCTGGTTGCGCGTCCCGCTCGAAGGCGGGAGCTATTATGACGTCACGCCAACCGAGGCGCAGAAGCTGATGATGCTCCTGACTACTACGGACAAGCACCTGATGATTGCGGCTGATGTGTATCCGCCGGACATCGTGAACTATTTGTCAAAGGTGTTCCAACTGACCGTGCCTGTTGTTCAAGGTATGCTGCGGACGTTTAGGCAAAAAGGTTTCATCTGGCAGAATGACCGCGGCGAGTGGTTGTTTAACCAAGACCTGTTCCGCAGGGGTGAGATTACACGACGCGAGTCCACGAAAGCAGAACAGAGCGGTTTCAGGTATGTGAAGATGTATTTCTCCTCTATCGCACAGATGTACAGGACTGAGTCCATGAATCTGGGGCTGAAATACCTGCTCCCGATGCTTCCCTATCTGCATAAGGACTTCAACGTGTTTTGTTTGAACCCTTTTCAGGATGATCCGTTTCTGGTGGCTCCTCTTACCGCTGCTCGGCTTTGTGCCGCTGGCGGCTATGAGCGAAGCGGTTACGGAGAGTTGACCAACCTCTATTACAACCAAGTCATCCGAACCAGCAAAGGAACGGAGACGATTATGACCCGGCTGAAAGAACCGTTCCACGGTTTGCCGGTCGGAAGCATTATGTTAAACCCCCGCGTATTTTACACCGGCAACAAAGTGATAGCCGCAGAGCTTGAACCTCTGTTTCTGGTGCGGAAGCGCGGCAAGTATAAAAAACGACGCAAGAAAACAGAAAATTTTTAAGGAGTGCAGATATTATCAAAAGCGCCGTAAAACCCCTCGCTTTAGACATGGGGATATAAGGCGCAAAATTTATACTCTGCCCCACCAATAGGTGGGCTTACACAGTATAGTAGAACAAGTGTTGCATGGGGGCGATTGCGTGGAATTTGCGTATAAGTATCGGCTGTATCCCAACCGGGAACAGGAAAATTTAATAGCCCGTACCTTCGGTTGCTGCCGATTTGTGTTCAACCACTATCTTGCCCTTCGGAAAGAAACCTACGAGCAGACGGGCGAAACGCTGAACTACTACGCCTGCGCCAAGGATATGACAACCTTGAAACAGCAGGAAGAAACCTTGTGGCTCAAGGAAGTGGATGCCACGGCCTTGCAGTCCTCCCTCCGGGATCTGGACGACGCCTACCAACATTTCTTTCGTAGAGTAAAGCAAGGAAAAAAGCCTGGCTATCCACATTTTAAGAGCAGGCATCAACACAAGCAATCCTACAAGAGTAAGTGCGTCGGTACGAACATCAAAGTGCTGGATGGTGCAGTGCAACTTCCGAAACTGGGAAAAGTAAAGTGCCGGATTTCTCGTGCTGTGCAGGGAAGAATCCTGTCGGCGACCGTTTCCCGGTCTGCTAGTGGCAAATACTATGTTTCCTTGTGCTGTCGGCTGGAAGAAAATATTCCGAAGCTACCATCCACTGGTGCGGCAATCGGCATAGATTTGGGTATCAAATCCTATGCGGTCACCTCTGATGCTGTAGAGTATCAAAACCCCAAATACCTTAAGCAATCCGAAAAGAAACTGAAACGCCTTCAGAGACAGCTGTCCCGAAAAACAAAGGGCGGTGCCAACTGGGAGAAGGCTCGCATTCAGATGGCACGACTCCATGAGCATATCGCCAACCAGCGCCGGGATATGCAACATAAGCTGTCCACGGAAATCGTTCGCCAGAATGATATCATCTGCATTGAAGATTTAGCACCGAAAAACATGGTGCGCAATCATAAGTTGGCAAAATCAATTTCTGACGCAAGCTGGGGCGAGTTTCGTAGACAGCTCACCTACAAGGCTGAGTGGTATGGGAAGCAGCTCGTCACCGTAGACCGTTTCTATCCGTCCAGCCAGACTTGCTCTGAATGCGGAGCACAGTGGCCCGGTACGAAAGATCTTAAGGTGCGGCACTGGGTCTGTCCAGAATGCGGGGCATCCCTTGACAGAGATACTAACGCTGCAGTCAATATCCTCCATGAAGGAATGCGACTGCTGGCAGGGCATAATCATTTCGGTAGGGTGGGACACACCCGAACCTAACGCTTGGTGAGACTATGTAAGACCTGTCTATTTGGTAGGCAACAGTCGTGGACCCAAGAATCCCCCTTCTTTAGATGTGGGGAGTGTCAAGAACGCAAACACCAATTATGTAACCAAGGAATTCCTCTTTAACGACCAGCAGGTACGCACCGTTGTCCGTGACGGCGAGCCGTGGTTTGTAGGCAAGGATGTAGCGGAGATTCTCGGTTATTCCGATACTGCACAGGCGGTTCGCAAGCGCATTGATGACGAAGACAAAGGGGTGGTCGAAATGACAACCCCCGGCGGCAAGCAGAACATGGTTGTCATCAACGAGTCCGGCTTGTACAGCCTGATCCTGTCGAGCAAGCTGTCGACCGCCAAGGAATTTAAGCGCTGGGTGACCTCCGAGGTTCTGCCGACCATCCGCAAGCACGGCGCTTATATGGACACGGACATCATCGAGAAGACTTTGACTAATCCAGACTTCATCATCCAGCTGGCTACCACGCTGAAGGAAGAGAAGCAGCGCCGAATGGAAGCTGAAGCCAAGATCGCCGCCGATGAGCACAAAGTTGATTTCTATAACGCGGTCGGCAGCACTTCCGCCACTCTGACCGTTGAGCGTTTCGCCAAGCTGGTAACTGAGAAACTCGGCATCCAGACTGGCCGCAACCGCATGTTCCAGTGGCTCCGCAAGAATGGCTTCCTGCAGGCTAACAACATGCCGTATCAGCGTTACATCAACAACGGCTGGTTCAAGACCTACGAGGTCATCAAGGCCGGTCACGCCTTTACCGTTCCTTCCATTACTGGCAAGGGTCAGCAGAAGCTGTTCGAGAAGTTCGCGGCTGAGGCTTAAAGCGAGGAGAGCGAGGCGGCCGCTTTTGCCGCCAGAAAATCAATAAAAGGAGAAAACCATATGAAGAAAAACCACTGCATCCACGATGACTGCGAGTATTGCTCGCGCTACAACTCCTGCCACCTGCCGGCAGATGATGTCTGCGGGTACGCAGATGTATAGGTAGATCTCCAGCCGAGTGAGTATTGGCTGGAAATGAGCTACTACCAAGCGAGCGACTCAGATGCACATTTGTCTATGCGTGATCGTCTCCGCGCCGAGTACAGTGGCGAGGTGACTGAATGACGAATGCCGTATACATTCCAAGTGTGGACGGCAAGGATGTCTACCTCGCAAACCACTATGACCGTCCAACCGAGATCGGATACAACATCCGGTCTTCGGACGGCGGGTTTAATCTGAAGCGATTCAGAAACACGCTGGATTACTCGCTCGACCTGCTCAAGCTGAGAGACGTCTACGAGCGGGTATACCGCCGCAGGAATTTCTCTTTTGAGTTGGGCGGCAAGGAATACACCCACCGTGTTATCAACGTGACGGCGCATTACGCAGTCAAGGCATTCAACCGTATCCGCAAGACGCTGTACATCAAAAACGGCTGGCGATACGATGAGATTGCCGAGAACATGGATGACTGTGTGTATGTTGTCGACGGCGAGCTGATTGCCATCCAGTGCGACACGAATGTCCAGAACCCCCTACCCCCTTCCGTACTCGGCAAGTATTTCTATCTGGAAGACGGCCAGTACAAAGCAAAGATTAACATTGCCACCGAGGTTAGTGTTGCTGAAATTCGCGAGGAGCTTTACGAAAATGGTTTCTATTGTGACGGCATCCATTATGTTCGTTACAAGCGGTCGGCCGGTTCCTCTCGTGTCGGCAAATGTTTGTACATCGACGAACGTCTCTACCCCGCTATGCACAAGTGGGAAATGTGCGGCATCAAGGTACAGCCGGGACAGGAGATTGACCTCGCTGCTCTGGAAAGCTATATCGCGCTGACGGCAAGCTCTATTGTGGACACGCTGGAGGTGCGGCCGGAGAACTTTTTGGTAATCGATGATTTTGAGAGCACGTTTACGGATGACGTTATCGCGACCAGAGTGCGTGAAGACGGTCATCTGGTGTCTGGCCCCGAGCACGTCGAGATCACGAACAGCATCTGGGACGGTCAGTCTTTGATGGACAAGTCCCTGTTTGGCCCCAAGTACGAGCAGTACGGCATGCTGCTGCTTCGGAACCGATTTTTCAAGTCCTGCTGCTTCAACGCAAACATTCAGCAGTTCCTTGCTAACCACGGGATTACGAAAATCGAGCAGCTGAACGGATTCACGTTGGCGAAGTCCATAGAGGACATCAAGCTGATCACTACGCCGTCCAGCATTAAGTATTTGAAGTTTGGCCGGCTGCGCGAGTGGCTGAAGCGTACTGATCCTATGTTCGGCGTGGTAAAGCATGAGAAGAAGACGCACTTCTTTGACGGACGTATGGTGTCTACCCATTATCAGTTGCTGAATACTCTGCAGATGTCGCAGGAAGAGGTGGATGAGTTCCTCGAGCCGTCCATCGAGTACATGCGACAGCTGAAGAACAATCCGGCGGTTATGCGTTATCATCTGAAACAGCAGTCGGCGGCCAGTGAGATGAAATCTCCCCTGCTGACCAGAAACGACATTATCTTCCGTCTGTTGGGTATCAACGACAGATTCGCACAGACGCAGATGTATGCCGAGTTCCGAGACGGGCTGATTCGTTCGTATCAGAACAACATCCGTCGCGGTCATGTTTTGGTCAACGGCAATTACTCAACTCTGGTAGGCAATCCATTGGAAATGCTGAAGGCGTCCATCGGACAGTTCGACGGCGAGTCGTCTATTCCGGTCGGTCATGTGATGTCGCTGCGCTTTGATGACGGTCAGCGCCTGCTGGGGTCACGCAGTCCGCATGTGTGTCAGGGTAATATCTTGCTGGCGGACAACCTGTATGTGCCTGAAGTGCGCCGATATATGAACTTAACAGAAGAAATCGTATGCTTGAATTCTATCGGCGAAAATATTTTACAAAGATTGTCAGGCGCTGATTTTGACTCGGACACATGTATGTTGACTGACGATCCAATGCTGATTAAAGCGGCTGAGAAGAATTACTCCCTCTTCAAAGTTCCGACTTCGTTGGTTGAGTCTAAAAAAACCAAGCGTGCTTATACCAGTGCCCAGCAGACAGACCTCGACATCAAAACTAGCGAAAATATGATCGGCGAGATTATCAACCTTTCTCAGGAGCTTAACAGTCTGCTTTGGGATAAGCTCAACAGCGGCGCGGCTTTTGAGGATGTGGCTGAGATTTACTATGATACGTCTATGCTAGATGTCATGAGCGGCCTGGAAATTGATAAAGCAAAAAAAGAGTTCGTGGTAAACAACCGCGACGAGTACAAGCGCCTGAAAGCTAAGTATGAGCGCCGTGACGACAAGGGTCGCGCGATTAAACCGAACTTCTTCGGGACGCTGGCTCGCCGCAAAGGATACTATGATAGTGAAAAGAAAGCCTACCTGTTTCACAAGACCACGATGGACTACGTTCAGCACACAATCAACCGCTGCCGATTCTGGCGAGGTTCTTATAAGGCCGACAAGCCATTTAGCTATGTGATCGACCCGGTTATGGTCGGTACGGCTGGGGCGCGTTATGAATTGGCGCGGAAGTTCATTGATGCCGCCCGCGATAATCGTCAGAGAATTGCTTGTATTTTCGCAAGTGGTGAAGGTGTCTTCAATATCGGAGACGTTGTGGAGCCGGAGTTGAATTTCCTGCGGATCAAAGAAGAAGTGGCTGCAGCTAAGCAGGAACTCATCAATTTTGTAGCCAAGTATAAGTGCAACCCGGCGACTATGTATGTAATTCTGCGTGATTTAGAGAAAGAAGAAAATAAAGATATCCGAACTACGCTATTCGATGCTCTTTTCGGAACTGCAAATTCTTCGTTTTTCGAAATGATCGAGACGAGTCGCGAACCAATTAAAATTGCAACAGAGTGTCTGACTGGTAGTCTTACACTCTACGGATATACGTTTGAAGCCTATGAATCTAAGAGAAGAGAGTTTGAGGAATTATACGAAGCAGAGAAGGAAGCGCGACGCAGAGAACGTCATCGGCCACATACAATGCAGGAGATCGCAAGGATTTTTCGAGAACGCAACGGCTGATAAAATCTGCAGAAAAGTAACGAAAATCATGATAAGAATGCAATAAAATGAAGGGCTCTTTTCCCGAAAACTCGGGGATTGAGTCCTTTCTTTTTTAGATACAACAATGGATAGAGAAGCGATTTTTCGCTACTTTTCCGTATCATTTTTTAAGGAGACATAACGATTTGATCCGAATTTCCAAGGCTGAAAGAGCCACCATCTACAAACTTTATCCAGAGCTTCGTGTTCCGCGTACCGCCACCGGCAAGTATTGGCTGTGCGAAGAAGAGAAGTACCTCCGCGTTATTCCACATAACAAGGACGCCGCTGCACTGCTTGACGTTATCGACCGTCGCCGCGCACGACTGGCTGCCCTTACCGAGGAGGCTAATGCGTGAAGACTGACTGGCTCAGAAAAGAAGATGAGAGCGAGTACGCCTACATTTACCGTATCGGTAACATCAAAGAGCAGATTGGCTCTTGGCAGGACGTAGCTGACCTGTTGAACTATCAGCTTGGCTACCAGTACACCGAGAGCAAGTACCGCAAGGACTATGCGGCATTCTGCAAACTCTTTGAAGCCAACCGCGATAAGCTGACTGATAACAGTGCTCAGCTTCACGAGATTGAACAGCGCGAGCTTGAGCTCCGCAAGGAGCAGCGCAAGTTCTACGACCAGCGTCAGGCACTGACCCGCGTAGTCAACGCAAAGGCACGCGAAGAAAGCCTGCACGAGTGTATTATCCGCTCAGCTGAGCAGCTCAATATGAGCAAGCCACTGGTTCCGCTGTCTCGAGCGGGAGAAGTCCATCGCCTCGGGACGGAAGCCCTGCTTGTCCTGACCGACTGGCACTATGGCATGGTATGCGACAATCCGTTCAATAGCTATAACCCAGAGGTATGCGCTCAGCGTGTCCGCCGCCTAATTGATGAGACGGTAGAGCGTTTGCTGGTGCATCAGGTTACCGACCTGCATATTCATCTGTTGGGCGATTTTGCTCATGGAGCAATTCATCCTACAGTTCGACTGGAATCAGTCGAGAACACCTGCGACCAGCTGATGCGCGTCTCGGAAATTCTTGCCGAGGCAATTCATGAGATTTCTGCGGCTGTAGACCGTGTAGATGTGTTTGCTACTTACGGCAATCATATGCGAACCGTACAGAACAAGAAAGAAAGCATCCACGCCGACAATATGGAGAAGATCATCCCTTGGTGGCTGGCAACACGTCTCAAGGATGACGATACCATCAACGTCTGCCCGATGTGCGAGGAGTTCATCACAGACTTCATCGGCGGCAAGACCGTTGTTTCTACACACGGCGATCTGGACACGGTTCGAGACTTTGGCGTGACGGCGAATATGCTGCTGTCACGCGACCTTGGCACTCCGGTGGATATTGCCATCATGGGTGACAAGCACCATGCAGAATCGCTTGACCGATTCGGTGTGGACAGCATGATCGCGCCGGCTCTTTGCGGTTCGGACAATCATGCACACGGCAAGCGACTTTATGCTAAGCCGAGCCAGCTCCTGATGACTTTCGAACAGGACTATGGCCGCGATGCCGTGTATTATCTCAAACTGGAGGAAAATTAAAGCATGGCAAGAGCCAAGAAGAAAGAAGATAAGAACACGCTGTATTACGCTGCGCTGTACTCGAAGCACTCAGAACTGTATGAGATGGCTTACGAAGACAGCAAGAAGGTTGTAAACAGCGTACTGGACAGTATCAAGCAGCTTCTCAAGGAATGTGAGGTGCTCTCGCTGCCGGACTTCGGTAAATTTGAAAACCATGAGCGTAAGTCTTACCAGATGGTAGACAACTTCCCGGGCTCCGATGGCAAGAAGCGTATTGTGCCGACCAAGCACACGGTACGATTCACCGCTTTCCCGAAGCTAAACGAAGCCTCCGATCAGTTCTACGCTACGATGCAGGAGGCGGAAGGTGGTGAGGGTTAATGGCATTAGTGCCTAAGATTCCCACCATCCCTAAAAAAGAAGATAAGCTCACACCCGCAGTAAAGCCGCACCAGATTAAGCGATGCGTCTGTTGCGGGACGGAATATTCCCGCGCGACCGACTTTTACAACGCACCGAACACAATGCTGTATCGCAACAACAGCGGCCGACTTCCTGTCTGTCGCGGCTGTATTGATGCGCTGTTCGACCGCTATCAGGAAATGTTCGATGCAGACACGGCGATTCGGCGTATCTGCATGAAGTTTGATCTATACTACTCCCCCACTCTGGTTGAAGCATCCAAAGAGATGGGAGCACATAAGAGCCGTATGTCGGCTTATATCGCAAAACTGAACCTTAACGCTTATGACAGCAAGACTTACGATTCGACGATTCGTGAGGAACAGGACTTGGCTTTGCAGACCTATGAAGATACCGAAACCCCTACTCAGCAGACAGATTTCCAAGTAACCAAGGAACTGATGAATGAATGGGGGCTTAACTTTACCGCCACCGAGTATGAATTCTTGCAGAATGAGTATGAGGACTGGTTGGCGAAGTGTGTCGTTAAAGGCAAATCACAGCAATCTCTGGTTCGCGAGCTCTGTATTATCAAGCTGCAGCAGAACAAGATGCTGTTGGACGGCAAGGTGGACGTCTATCAGAAATTGACCGACACCTATCAAAAGACACTCGACCGTGCTGCTCTGACGCCGAAAATCGTTGAAGCAAAGGATCGGGAGTCGGAAATCCCGCTCGGAAAGATGATTAAGCGATTCGAGGATCACGACCCGATTCCGGAACCGCTTCCAGAGTGGAAGGATGTAGACGGTATCATCCGTCTCATCAGCATTTACTTCCTCGGCCATTTGTGCCATATGCTTGGCATTAAGAACCGACACGCCAAGATGTACGAGGACGAAATGAACAAATATCGCGTCGATGACCCTGATTTGGAGGATCTCGATGATGAGGACGTCTTTGACGCCATTATGAATCGCGCTATGGAGGGTGTTGACCTTCTGGCAGAAAAGGAAGCCGGAGAAGAGAACGGCGGTGATGCCTGATGGATGCCACCAAAGCTGAAAAAATTGAACGAGGTATGTGCAAGTGGGTTAGTTTCTATCGAGCTAATCCACATCGTTTTGCTCAGGATTATCTCGGCATGAAATGGCTGGCGATGTTCCAGTGCATTCTACTGGACTTAATCTGTCTGAACACCTATGTGATGATTATCGCTTCTCGCGGCATGGGTAAGTCCATGATCGTGGCGGCGGCTATTTGTGTTCGGTGCATTTTGTATCCCGGTCTGGAAGTCACTGTCGCGGCCGGCGTCCGAAGTCAGTCAACGAACCTATTGAACAAGATAGTCGAAAAGTTTATGCCTGACTCACCCAATCTAACGAACGAGATTGAAGATTACAAAGTAACGCCCAGTGAGGCGTACATAAAATTCAAGAATGGCTCCGTGGTCAAAGTTGTAACAGCGCGTGATTCTTCACGTTCTGCGCGTACAAACTGGATGATTGCGGACGAATTCGTGCAGATTCCGAAGGATATCATCGATAAGGTGCTCAGAAAGTTCAAAGCTGGTGAGCGTACACCGGGCTTTTATAGCTTCCCGAAGTATAAGAACTATCCAAAGGAACGCAACACGGAGACTTATATTAGCTCGGCATACTTCAAATGGCATTACAGCTGGGCGAAATTTAAGGCTTATTTTAAGTCGATGATCAAAAGCGAGCCGTATATCGTGTGCGGATTCCCTTATCAGCTCCCTGTTTCTGCGGGCTATTATCCGATGGAACAGATTCGAGAAGAGATGCAGGAAGATGATTTCAACGAGATAAGCTGGAGCATGGAAATGTGCTCAGAATTTTATGGCGAGTCCGAACGTGCATTCTTCTCTTTTACAGACCTAAACTCTGTCCGGCGCATCACGCGCCCAGTCTATCCGCGGCCTATGTATGCGGCACTTGGCGATCCCAAGCTGAAGTACCCAACAAAGGAACCCGGAGAAATTCGTCTGCTGAGCTGCGATATCGCAACCTCTGGCGGTGCGAAGAACGACGCAACAGCGATCACCCTGTTGCAGCTCCTGCCTAACAACTCCGGACAGTATATCCGTAATGAGTGTTACATGGAGACCATTGATGGTGGTCATGGTCAAGATCAAGCAATCCGTATCCGTCAGCTTTATGATGATTTAGATGTGGATTATGTCGTAGTTGATACCAATGGTGGCGACGCCCCTCCTTCTGGCGACAGTTGGAGTGCAGCGCGGAAGAAAACGGGAACCCTGAGACGGGAATCCGACTGGAAGGCTTCGAGTAAAGACGAAGTCACAGGCAACGCATACGAGGTGATCTCGCCGGTTTGGCGAACTATAATCCTCGCACGAGTCCGCGCCATCTCACGCAGATGAAAAGATATGCTCATCTTACGGGAAATAAACCGTGAGTTTCTGGATAAAAAGCCAGAAAGAAAAGGTGAGGTCGGAATATCAATCTATGATCAACTTGTTCAAGACCTTTACGACGAGACCCGAGGAGTCGAGTACCGAGCTTGGTCTTGTGTTAACGATGAAAACATGGCCGCTCGAAGCCGAAATCCTAACGCACCGCGTATCATATATTCGATAAAAGCGAGTGCTAGTAAGAACTCAGAGATGGCAGTTTCCCTTCGAGACTGCATCAAGCGAGGCAAACTGCGCCTGCTTATCAACGAAATTGATGGTGTTGAGCTGCTCGAAAAGAGCAAGGCTTACCGCAAGCTGTCTGTTGAGGAACAGGTTGCATACCAGCATCCGTATTACCAGACTACCGCCTTTGTAAACGAGACGATCAACCTCGAATATGAAATGGCCGGTCAGAACATCAGGGTATACGAAGTATCCGGTATGCGTAAAGACCGTTACTCGAGTCTGGCTTATGCCAACTACATCGCATCCGAACTGGAGCGCGACCTGCGCCGACGGTCAACGGATGAATTCAAATACGCGCCACGGTGTGTTTCGACCGTGGAATTTTAATTTGGAGGCGGGAATTCTCGGTTACTTGTATCCGAGATGAAAGCCGTCACAATGGAAACAATCCAAAACATACAGGAAGGAGAACACAGCCGTGAACAAGGCATACAAATATAGATTGTATCCAACAGACGAACAAGCAACTATGTTTGCAAAGACCTTCGGCTGTTGCCGCAAGGTCTATAACCTGATGCTTGAGGAAAAGATCGATAATTATAAGCGCACAGGAAAGTTTGCAACAGTCACTCCCGCTAAATATAAGAAGGAGTATCCTTTTCTCAAAGAAGTAGATAGTCTCGCTCTCGCGAACGCTCAAATGAATTTACAGAGCGCATTTCGCAACTGTTTCGACAAATCTCGTAAAAAGAGAAACAACTTTCCTAAGTTCAAGTCTTCTAAACATAGCCGGAAAGCCTATACCACGAATAACCAAAACGGCACGGTGGCTATCGTTGACAAGGGAATTAAACTTCCCAAAATCGGCAAAGTCAAAGCCGTAATACACAGAGTTCCTGATGCAGCATGGAAACTAAAGTCGGTTACGATTTCTCAAGAGAGCGACGGTAAATACTATGCCGCAGTTCTCTTTGAGTTTGAGCAAAACATTGTTCCCGTCACATCATTGGATAATGCGATTGGACTGGACTATGCTTCTGATGGACTGTACGTTGACGACAAAGGCGATGTTGGTACCAACCATAAGTATTATCGTGAGAGCCATTCAAAACTCGCTAAAGAGCAGAGAAGGCTTTCGCGCAAGAAAGGTTCCAAGAAGAACGAACCTCGTTCCCATAACTATCTGAAGCAGCTGCAGAAGGTCAACAAAATCCATAAACATATTGCCAATCAGAGATTAGATAACCTACATAAGATATCTACTGAGATAGCCAATCAGTATGATGTCGTATGTGTGGAAAGTCTGAATATGCGGTCCATGTCTAACAGGAGCTTTCGAAATGGTAAAGCCACTTTGGATAATGGTTACGGACTGTTTCTCAATATGCTTGAGTACAAGCTCGCTGACCGAGGAAAATATCTGGTCAAAGTAGACAAATGGTTTCCTTCAAGCCAAATCTGCAGTTGCTGCGGAGCTCGGCATCATAAAATGAAAGACCTCTCCATTCGTATTATGAAATGCGATTGTGGGTTTACAATGAGTCGAGATCAAAACGCAGCTATCAACATAAAAAACGAAGGATTACGAATTCTGAGAAATGCGTAATTCTCAGCTCGGTAGGCTGGGAACCAGCCAAACCTAACGCTTGTAGACATTGTGTAAGACTCGCCTGCCCTTCGGGGCCGACAAGCTACGATGGACGATGCAAGAAGCTCGGTAACTTATTGCCGAGTAGTTCACTTTGGAGGTGACATCATGACTGAAAATACAAAGCCGCTGATTGATGAGGCGGAAGATGGTGCAACTATCGTCACCTCATTTGCTGACCGCGAGACTGCGGAGCGGTACAAGCACGCTGTTGCGACGTATGACCCGCAGAACCGTATGTACAGCGCATATCTCAACGATGGCGCTTCGGCAAATACGCTGACTACCAGCACGATTTCCTCTCTGGGTGAAGGAGCACAGTCCAATCTGTCCAGTGTCCAGAGTATCAATGCTATTATCCGCAAGTACATCAACATTGATGACATTGTTGGTATGGTCGTACAGTCCATCCAGAACAACATCAACACGGATATCCGGCTGTCGTACCGCAACTTCAACGGTGCCCGCAACAAGACCAAAACGCTGGAGAAGGCACAGGCTATCCTGAATGATTTCAACTCTCAGGTGCGCGTCGAGCAGTTTATCCGAGAAGCGATTATCACGGCATATATCGAGGGCAACTTCGCGGCTGTGCTTCGCAACAATACGGAGAACTGGCAGATTGATTGGCTACCGCTGGATATTATCGAGAACTCCGGCTACGAGAGCAATGGCAATCCAGTTCTTCTGGTGGGCATCGAAAACCTGAAGTCTGCACTGCAGAAGACCATGCTCAAGAACAAGCAGCGCAAGCCTCTGTTCTTCAACGACACGCAGGAAGAGGTTGAAGCAACCTTTCCGAAAGAGGTCGGTGAAGCGATGAAGGCTAAGGAGACCTATGCTATTCTTGACAACAACTACACTTACATGGTTCGTGTCAACAATTTTGGCAAGAAATATGGTGTCTCCCCTATCTTCCGTGCAATGTCTTCCGTTTTGATGCTGGAGACTTACCGCAACGCAGATGAGACCACGGCGAAAAGCAAGGCTAAGAAAATCATCCATCAGGTGATGAATGAGAAATGTCTCGGCCCCAGTGCTGACCGCCGTTGTTTCGAAGAGCAAGCATATAACCATGACAACCTGATGCAGGCGTGGAAAGCCAGCACGGTTGTTGTTACCACTGGCCCATCCGTTAAGGAAATCAAGTATGTTGAGCCGGAGGTAAACGAAACCTCTGCGGAAACGGTAAACCTGTACCGCAACAAAGTTCTTTCGTCTCTGGGTGTCGCCTTTTTGGCGGCAGATAAGTCCCAGACGGCTTCCACTGCCAACATCAACCTGTCTCAGTTGCTCAAGTGCATCAACTCTATCTCTGAACAAGTGGAGCGTATGTTGGAACATTTTTACCGTCAGGTTCTGTCGCTCAATGGTATTGGCGCCGAGTATATCCCGAGTGTAAAGATTATCGACTCTGAGCTGCTCGACATGGATATGCGTATGGAGCTTAGTAAGCTGCTGTACAGCACGTTTGCTGTCAGCCGTGAGACCGCCCTCGGCATGGTCGGCATCGACCTTGAAGATGAACGGGTTAAGCGCGAAAAGGAAGAGGCTGACGGTCTCAGCGATATCTTCCTGCCGTATGCTACCTCGTATAATTCTGACGGCAATGCTGACGGTGAGAGCGAACCCGGCCGACCGGCTGATTCCAATGACCCGGACAAACAGGGATACGACGAAACATACAACGACACACGGGAGTAAGCCATGGAAAAAAAGCTGAAACTGGTTTGCCCGCATTGCAAGCGGGACTACTTTCTATTATGCAAATCAGGCATCTGCAAACCAGCAGATGCCTTTTTTGAAGAAGAAAACGCTGAACTGATCGCACAAAAGCTGAAAGAGCGCGGTTTGGAGTTTGGCGTGACGAAGGAGGTGAACGAGACCGATGAATAAAGAAAAGACATTTCTGACCAGTAGCACGATTGAACTGAGTGAGGACGAAGAGAATTCTCAGTTTCTTACGCTTGTCAACCGTATCTGCTACTACGATGAGCCAAATCTGAACTCGGTTCTGCTTCCCTCCGATACTGCTGAAGAGTGCGCTCAGTCGCTGATTGACATGCCGGTATACGCAAAATGCCGCACGAACGCAGACGGCGAGCCGACATTCGGCAGTCACGAAGTTGCACTGGATGCAGATGGAGAACTGTTCTTCGACACGACTCCGATTGGCGTTCATACAGCCGTTGAAATCAAGGATGACACGGTGGACGTAAACGGAAAGCTGGAGACACTCCCCTGCCTTTTTGCAACTCAAAAGATCTGGAAGCGCAATAAAAACGCTGTAGCGGCTATAAAACGGCTATTTGCCGAGGGTAAACTCCACAATTCGTGGGAGATTGCCAGCTATGAATACAGCTTTGCAGATGGCGTAAAGACCATCACCGGCTATGAATTTGAGGGCAATACCTTCCTCGGCTATGAATTTGCCGACCCTGCTTATGGCAAGGACGCGAAGGTTGTTTCTTTGTCGCAGACCGATGAGCTGATGGTTGCTGAAGCGTTGAGCCGCGACCTGATCGACCAAAAATCGAGTAAGGAGGACGAAACTTTGAAGAAGAATAAGACTTCTGCACAGGTTGAGCCGCAGGTAGACCCGCAGGTAACCGAGCCTGCTGTTGAACCTGCACAGGCAGCTCCTGTTGAACCGACCGTTGAGCCGGCACAGGCTGAGCCGCAGAATATCGAGCCTGCTCAGGCCGAGCCTGCTGAATCGCAGCCCGCAGAACCGGAAACCGCTTCTGAGCCGCAGCCGGAAGAGCCACAGAGCGAGCCGGTAGTTGCTTCCCTGACTGACTGGGATATCCAGCGAAAGATTGATGAGGGCGCACGCGACCTGATTGACGGCTGGTACTGGGTGGCTTATCTGTTCCCGGAAGAGCACAAGGCACTTCTGCGCGTAGAAGGCGGCGACGAGCTGTCCTATACGCAGGTATCTTATGTTGTAAACGACGACGATACCGTTACCGTATCTGACCCGGTTGACGTTAAGCTGTCCGTTTCCGTATCGGAAATCAACAGCAAGGTCAACGAGCTGACGGATACGATTGCTTCTCTCAACCAGAAGGTAAATGACCTGACGGCCGAGGTTGAGACGCTGACTCCGTACCGTGAAGCTGCCCAGAAGGCAGAGCACGATGCAGCTGAGGCAAAACTCCGCGCTTATGCAGAGAATTCCAAGCAGTTTACCGAAGAGGAGCTGCAGAGCGAGGAAATGACGAAGATTTTCAGCGAACTGGACGAGTCCGCGCTGAAGATGATGATTGCTGACCGTGTGGTTTCCGCACAGGCGCAGCAGATTCAGGCAACTGTATCTGCACCACAGGTTCAGCTGTCCAATACTTCCAACCTGACGGTCAATGAACCGTCCGCAGACGGCGTATCTCTGATGCGTGCGTTCCTGCGCCACTAAAATCTAAAAGAAAAGGAGAAATTGACATGATTCGAGAGCTTGAAACTGTACAGGGCAAGCCCGTTGAGCTGCTTCTGACTTCCGCAGTTGTTAAGAAGGGCGCACCGGTAGACGTTGACTCTGAGGACCAGACCGTAAAGGCAACTGCAGAGGGTCTTGGCACTAAGCTGTGCGACGTAAACGCAAAGTACGAGGGCATTTACTCTATCGTTGAGCCGACCGACGGCGAGTTCGAGGAGGCCGCAGCTGGCGAGCGCGTTCGCGTTATCCAGACTCTGCCGGGTGAGATGTATGCTACTTCCGAGCTGGACACCGAGACCCTGCAGGCTGGTGACAAGCTGCAGGCCAAGAACGGCAAGTTCGTAAAGGCAACTGCTGGCCAGTACGCTTACGAGTACCGCGGCATCTACTCTGATCCGACCGGTATCAAGATGGGCAAGATCGTGCGCGTAGAGGTTTCTACCGTAGCGTAAACCCTGTAAACCAACTACATTTGAGGAGTCTTGTACTCCTCTTTTCTATTTTTCGAAGAAAGGAAGATACACATGAACACTGAAATCAGTGCAATTATGGATCAGTCTGGCCGTGTTCTGGACTGGGCAAATGCTGTAAAGTATTCCCCGGCTGAGCTGTCTGCTGAGGACAAGGAAATCTCCGCAGTTACCGACGCTTGGGTAAAGGAGCTGGGCAAGACCGGCTATGACAAGGATCACGAGCTGTCCGCTCTGATTACCAAGACCTTCACTCCGGAGACCGTTTCTGCTCCGTCCGAGCTGATCGATATGCTGTTCGACACCGATTCCATCGGCGAGTTTGATGATTACCGTGTAACCGTTGACCCGAAGAACACCATCGAGGTATATGACGCAATTACCGGCGGCAACGTACCGCGTTCTTTCATTGACCACAAGGTTCTGAAGCCGACTTTCTGCTCTCTGCAGGCTGAGACCTCTCTGAAGCTGGAGGACATCCGTCGCGGCGGCTACAAGACCGTAGCTAATCTGATCGCCTACATCAACGAGGCGTTTGAGTTGGAGCGCGTTGCTCGCATCATCAACGTTATCGACAAGGCTCTGGCTGATGGCGACAACGTATTCAACGAGGCTGAGGCTGTTCCGTCTGATACGGTTTCTCGCAATCTGGCAACCTACCTGATGGATGTTGCTGAGAATGGTGAAACCCCGGCTATCTTTGGTCAGAACAAGTACATTGTTGGCCTGACCAAACTGCCGTCTGCAGTAACCGGTTTGTCCAACGAGGTGAAGAACCAGTACAACAAGCTCGGCAAGTTTGAACTGTACGCTGGCTGCCGTCTGTTCGGTCTGTCTGGTGTGAAGAAGCTGGCTAACGGCAACTTCATTATTCCTGACAAGCGCCTGTTCGCTGCTGCTGGCAAAATCGGTAAGGTCATCACTCGTGGCGAGACCCGCACTCTGCAGGAGACCGACATCAACAACGAGCAGATTCACATCAAGGTTTCTGGCTACTCGTTCGGTTCTGTCATCACTGACATTTCCAAGGCAGCAAAGGTAGTTTACGCTAAGTAATCCACCTTGGTGTTCGGGCGGACAATAGTCCGCCCAAAAATAAATCTAAGGAGACTAAATCTTGAATTACAAAGCAGATACCCCAGTAAAGGTATTTAATCACAGCATCAGTTCTATCAATCTTCCCGGTCAGTTCCGAGAGTATTATTTGGAAGGCAGCCGTGGGGTCCCAACGGTTCTGACGATGCCATTCTCTGATGTGGAATACATCAACTCGCGCACACCGGTGTTCCGCAATGGTCGTGTTCAGTTTGATGAGAATGAGCGAGATGGTATTTATCATGCGCTTTATCTCGACAACTGGAAGGACACGGTTCTCTTCGATGAAGAAATCGACCGCATCATTCGTGAAAACGATATGGATGCAGCGGCGCGGTTCGTGAAGATTGCCGATGTTGCGGAGATTCATCGTGTTCGCAGTCATATGGTTGCTCTGCAGAACGATGATGGTGCGGAAATCTCCAATCGCATGATCGATATTATCAACCAGCGTTACGATGAGATCAACCGTGGCGTCCGCAACTCTGAGATCAATCTTGGCAAAGCAAAGGAACGCGCAAAGCAAGACGAAGACCCGCGCATTACGGCGATGATGGAACAGATGGCTGCACTTCAGGCACAGCTGGCGGCTATGCAGACTGCGCCTGCACCCGCACCGAAGAAGCAGACCACTCGCAAGAAGGCTGCTCCGGCTGCAAAGACCGACGCTGAGTAAACACGAGGAGGTGTACGCCCAATGTCCACTCCTTGTGAATCTGTCTACGATGTTTTTTTCGACTTGATTGAAGAAGATCGTGACTTTTTCAACTACTATGAAGCGACTGATGAAGAGAGTTACATGCTTGCCCTTCAGCGAGCAAAAGCTCTGCTCCGCGACGCCGCAATCAGAATGCAGATGGAATGCGATGCTGAAATCGACTTCACTGACACCTATACGGAAGGCGAAGGGCGCAAACAAAAGGAGTTTTTCACTGCTGACTTAACTCCCTTCGAAATCGACCTTCTCGCCAACCTGATGTATGAGGGCTATCTGAAGCGAGATGTTTCCAAGCTCCGTGCATTCCAGCACCAATATACGCCGAGCGACCTTCAAGTATTCTCCCCTGCTAATGACCGAAAGACCTTTATGGCTATGTACAATACGGTCGTAGAGGAGAACAAGGTAAAGCTCGACCGTTATGCTCGCAGAGACCGAACGACCGGTAAGCAGCGCAGTATTGACTATACCTCCTACGAAACGGAGGAAAGTTGATGAACGCGCTGGAAAAAAACCGTTGGATTTGTTTCGGCAAAGAAGCCACTTACGCCAAAGACTCGCGTATCGCTGCTCTTCAAAAGGACTTTGCAAATCACTTCAAAGATTCGATTGATTATCAGCCGGAAGCGAAGGTCAATGGAAAACAACAAGAACTAATTGTGGCAAAGAACAAGAGCGTTACCAACACCCGCCGTATTTACGCCTATCCGGGCGAAACCTTTTATGCGGGCGATGTGGTAGATGCACTTAATGCCAAGTGGCTGATCACAGAAGTTGATCAGAACAAAGAAGTATACACCAAGGGCATTATGCAGCTCTGTAACCGCGAGCTTATCTGGCAGAATCGCCATACCGGCGAGATTCTTCGCCGTTGGGTTACGGCCGAAAAGCCGTATTACTCCAATCTGGATGAGGCAAAGCCGCTCACAGTTTCCAGTCGTGAGTACAAGATTCAGGTTACGTTCGACGAAGAAACCTCTCTTATCGACGTAGACAAGCGATTCATGCTCGAAATCATCGGCGAAAGCCCGAAAACGTACAAGGTTACTGCTGTCGATACCATTACCGCACGTTCTTACCAGAGTGGCGAGATTCGCGGATTCTTGGTACTCAACGTAACACAAGACCTTTACAACCCCAAGACCGACCGCAAGGACTTGCTCCTTTGCGATTATGTTGAACCGGCGCAAATGCCAGACCCAACACCCTCCCCTGCCGACGACGGGAAAATTACGTTTACCTATAATGGCAACGCAACGATTCGTCAAGGCGGTTCAGCTAAGAAGTTTACCGCGCATCTGTATGACGGCGCGGACAATGAGATTCTGGATGCTGAGTTTGAGTGGAATATTGCTGTGGACGGCGTGCTAATGGACAAATTCACATTGACACCGAGCGGCGCTTTTGCCCGTCTGGCGGCTATGGACTTTGTCGAATTGCAAGGCGTTGTGGTTCAGCTTATCGCTAAGCATGGCGAGATAAAAGGAAGTCTGGATGTGGAGGTGGTTTCGTGAGAAACGGAGACAAGCAGTCCGAAGTGACGAAGCTCAAGCGAGAGATTATCAAGCTGCTGTATTCAAATCCTGAAATCATTGAAATTTTGGACAACGAACAGGTTGACCCTGACTGCCCAGATACCGCTGAATGGGTTTGTATTTTCCCGTATGTAAAGCTGGCTAATATTCAGGAAGAGGTCGGCACCTTCATTGGTGTGACTATTGACTCCAATGGCCCGCTGGAGAACGACCGATTCAAGCAGCTGCTTGTAACGGTTACGGCCTTTTGTCCGATTACCAATATGCAGGTAAAAGGGCAGAAAGGTACGCGCACTGATATTCTTGCCGGAGATATTTCCGAAACGCTCAACTGGAACCGCAGCCTCGGCATGTTCCGTTTGAAACTCGTAAATGAGCAGGAGGGCGTTATGTCTGCCCAGCAATACTATTTCAGAACATTGCAGTTTACTGCAATTCGCGGCAATGACCTGAAGAATGGGCAGGCCAATATTCATTGAATGACCTGAAAATGTACCGAGGCGACCCTTTGGTCATCAATGACTTAATCCAAGTGCGGCAGCCGACACTCGGAGAGATTGCAGATTTTGGCGAAGAGCGTTATTTTCAGATGCTTTCCGCTATCTGTGGTTCGCCGAGCGACTTTATGGTGGCACTTGATGACATGGGTATCCGATACGAGGAGATCACGGACTTTCAACTGTTCTTGATGCTCACTCGCAACTTAACACCAGATGATACCCGTATTTTACTCGGAGATTTAGACTTGTCTGCTTATGAGCCGCAGCTCAACCCGCAAGACGGTCAGCTTCGCTTATACAATCCTAAAACACAATCCGTCGTTGACAACGCGGTCTACCAACAGATCACGTCATTCATTCGTCAGATGCACTCCATGACGAAGAAGATCGTCAAGACGGTAACCGAGCATGACAGAGAATATATGCTGGCCAAGGAGAGACGTGCTGCAAAGTACGCTCGCCGCCACCCGCACTTTGAATCTGTCCTGTTTCCTTTGATTTCCGCACTTTGCAACCATGAGGGGTTCAAATACAACCCCGATACGGTTTGGGATGTGCGGATTTTTGTGTTTTATGACAGCTTAAAGCGGACACAGAAAATCACCGAAGCAAGACAACTGACGGCCGGACTGTATGCCGGTACGTTAGATAAAAAGAGCATCAGCGATGACGCTCTGAACTGGTTAGGGAACCTGAGTTAAGGTTTCCTTTTCTAACTCAAACTAAAGAAAGGAAGAGACACACTATGAATATGGAGAATTTCCTTCTGGAGTCCTTCGATCTGGCGTCTATCTACGACATCACCACCGGTGAGCTGTATGCACTGTGCGACCAGATTAAGGATGGTTCTCTGGAGAACACCGTTGATTCCAGCGATGTTACCGGTAAGATGGGCATGCTGCTCGCATCCCTCGACCGTAACAAGGCTGCAACGATTACTTGGAACAACGCATTCCTCGTAGCTGGTCTGCTGGCTGCTCAGGCTGGTACCGACATTGAAGAGGCATCTGAGGACAACAAGATTCAGGTTCCGAACTTCGAGCGCGTTGAGCTGGACACCGACACCACCGCTAAGCTGTCCTACGTTCCGGTAGGCGTTGAGGGCGCTGAGGTTAAGCGCATCTGGCTGGTTGCAAGCGATGGCACGCAGGGTGCTGAGTACACTGTTGTTGCTGAGACCCCGGTTAAGGGCAAGTCCTTCACCGTAAACGCTGCAGAGAAGACCATCACCTTCGCAGCTGATGACCTGAAGAAGGGTTCCGAGATCTACGTTGCTTACGACCACGAGATCACCGAGGGCCGCAAGATTTCCAACATTGCAGACAACTTCTCTAAGAATGCACGCATTCTGGTTGACTGCACCGTTGCTGAGAAGTGCGACGAGAACATCAAGCACCATGCAATCCTCGAGATTCCGAAGGCGAAGATCGACGGCAACTACACTCTGGATATCGGTGACGAGCCGGCTGTTCATGCGTTCAGTGCTAAGACTCTGACCGACGTATGCGCCAAGGACAAGACCCTCTGGAACATCTATCTGGTAGCCTAAGTTATCTGATTCATCGGGAGGCTTTCGAGCCTCCCTTTTTATACAGAGGTGTGGCCAAGCGGTAAGGCAGCGGAATTTGACTCCGCCAAGAGAGGTAACGCTCTCGCTCGTTGGTTCGAATCCAACCATCTCTGCCACATGCGAGTGTAGGCTAATTGGGAAACTGGGAATCTCCAAAATTCTCCGATCTTCGTTCGACTCGAAGCACTCGTGCCACATTAAATAAGAAAGGAAACTATTATGGCTGAATATCTGAACGCAGTCTGCAAAGTCTGCGGCAAAAAGTATCACCATTGCGAGATGTGTGAACAGATCGGCAGCTGGCGTGCTGTAGCATGCTCGCCTGAATGCTGGAATATCTGGGTAGACACTGTTCGCGCACGCAAAGCCGCTGAAGCTGCGGCGAAGGAACCGGTCGTAGAAGCTCCCGTTATCGAGGAGACTCCGACCATCACCTATGAGGATTCGCGTCCTGCTGAGGATGTATATGACGCGGATGTGAGTGTATTAACCGAGGAATGATCGTTTTTGTCCTCGGTTTCTTTACATTTCGCAAATAAAACGAAAATTTTTTGAATGGAGGCGAACGCGAATGGCTTTAACCGATTATAAACCGTTTCAGACGGTAAAGATCAACAGCTACACACAGCTTGACATCGTGCCGCACAGCTCGATTGAGGCCGTGGCTTTTGAAAAATGCGCCGACCCAAAAGAGACACTCGGCAGTTACTATTCCAGTAAGGAAAAGAAACCGCAGATCATGATTAACGGCGGTCTCTTTAATATGTCCACCGGGCACAACGTTATGTCCTTTGTCTGCGACGGAAAGGAACAGAACTACCAGAACGGCTTTACAGGTATGGGTGTGCTTGGCAGCGACCCGGCGAAGTTGGTATACGGAACTGACAAGGCGCGGAAGTGGAAATATTTCATGACCGCATACCCTATGCTCGTTATTAACGGCAAGGCAAACACCGTTTACGGCAATGCTTCTAATCTCAACTACTTAACCTTGCGCTCGGCTGTGGGTGTTCGTGAGGATGGAACGCTTCTCATCCTGACGGTAGACAAACCGGGCATGAAGTTTGCTGAGATGGCGAAAATCTTCGTTGAATACGATGCTCAGTATGCGATGAACCTCGATGGCGGAGGCTCTGTCCGCAAGATGCACGAGAACAAGGTTATGAATACGCCGATTGAAAACCGACCGGTTGACAATGTGTTCTGCGTGTATCTGAAAGAAGACCCGCTCGCGAAGCTGGCCGACCAGAACGAAATTGCAAGCTGGGCACGACCTTATGTTGAGCAGATGGTTTTATCCGGCGTTATGCAGGGAGACGCGAACGGGAAGTTCCGACCAAAGGCTGCTGTAACCCGAGAGGAGCTCGCAGCGGTCATTGCGCGTGTATTGGATAAGGTTGAGTGAATCCAATGCGCGTATTAAGTTTTGACCAATCAACCTTGATAACCGGCTGGGCTGTTTTCGATGACGGCGAATATGTTCGTCACGGAATGATCGACTTGCACAGCCAGAAAGACGGCAGTATACGCTTTACGGAGATGTGTTTTGCTATCCGTGATGTCATCACAAAATACAAGCCCGATCAAGTGGTTGTCGAGGATGTTATGTACATGAAGTCGGCGCAGGCACTTATTGTTCTTGCCCGACTGCAGGGTGTCATTCTGGGATACTGTCACATTTTTCAGGTTCCCGTAACGATTTACCTGCCTACTCAGTGGCGCAAGGTGCTCGGCTTTAAGCAAGGGCGCGTCACTCGCGAAAATCTGAAACAACAGGCTATCGACCTGATTCGCGAAACCTATAACTTGTCCGTGGAAACGGACGAAGCTGACGCGCTTTGCATCGCGCTGGCTCATCTTAAAATTCTGGAGGAACAAAAAAATGTCCAAGAAGACTGATATTATGGCGGCTCTGACTCCGTATGTAGAGTCTGTAACCAAGGATCTCACTATCGGTGAGACCATTATTCCAATCAAGATTAAGCCGCTGATTACCCCGAAGATGCGTGCGACTATTGTAAATGAGGTCGGCCAGCATATTGATGACGGTGACGGCCGCAATTTTGGTCTGGTTGACTGGGCTTTCCGCTCCGCTGTCGTGAAGATTTGCACTGACCTGCATATCTCACTGGATGGTGGCTTTGAAGCTGCTCTGTTGTATAAGACCGATATCTATACTCTGATTGCAGAGGTTATCGGCGAGGAAAAGCTGGCTGAGCTGGAAGAGGCTTGTTACAAGCAGATTAACGCCGCGATTGATACCGAATTGGTACTGATGCAGGCAATGACCCAGTCCAACCCGTTTGACCGCATAGCAGACGCGGCGACCGACCTGATGAGCGGTCTGAAGAATGTGATTACCGGCATTGATGTTGATACTGCGAAGGCACTGCTGTCCGGCACACTGGATGATTCCGCAGCGGACAACCTCGTCTACGGCCTTTTCGGAAAGGAGGGTGAAGATGGGACGCCAGACACAGATGAACAAACTGACCTCTCCGGAGCTGACGAAGCAGATAAATCCGGAGAACATTCAGTTGATGAATGATTTTCTGGAGTATCTTCGTTCTCTGAAACGCAGCGAAGGCACAATTAAAGGATACAAGAGCGACCTGCTTATCGTATTCACTTATGTGCTCCAGCACTGCGGGAATAAGTCGTTTATTGATTTGAAAAAGCGAGAGATTGTATCTCTCCAGAACTGGCTAATCAATGAGAACGGCAACTCCCCTGCCCGTGTGCGCCGTGTAAAAGCGGCGCTTTCTTCTCTTTCGAACTATATCGAGAACATTCTTGACGATGAATACGAGGACTTCCGTCCGATTATCCGTAAGATTGAGAACCCGCAGAATACGCCCGTCCGTGAGAAGAGCGTCTTCTCCACCGAGGAGATGGAGGTAATTCTGCAGAAGCTGACTGAGGCGGGCAAGTTTCAGATTGCCTGTGCTCTCGCTCTGGCGGTCTACAGCGGTCGCCGAAAGGCGGAACTGACTCGATTCAAAGTGGACTGGTTTAAGCCTGGAAACGTGGTTTTTGACTATTTTTACTGCACTCCTGAGAAGGTTTTGACCAAGGGTGCTAAGATGATCGACTGCTACGTTATAAAATCAGGATTTGACCCGTATCTGAAACGCTGGTTACAGCAGCGTAAAGACCTCAGCATTAACAGCGAGTGGCTGTTCGTGACCAAAACAGATAAAGGTTACGAGCAGGCTTCGGCCGAAACTTTGAACAGTTGGGCGCAGACGATTGACCGATTCACGGTTAAGCCGTTCTACTGGCACTCTATGCGGCACCTTTTTGTGTCCAATCTGGTGCGCGACGGTATGTCTGAGAGTGATATTACCGATGTAGTCGGATGGGCGAACAGCGCGATGGTACAGGTTTATAACGATGTGCCGGCCAGCGAACGACTGAGCAAGTTCTTTGAGAACAAACGCGCAGCTGAAGCAGAAAACGAGGCGGAGTAATTTGGAGGTGTCCACATGAAAACCTTCAATAGCATTGCCGAATTAAAGGCGGCAGCGCAAAAATCAGCCAAAAAGACGCTCAATAATCAAGTTGCAAATCTGGTCAAGAAAAAGATTCAGGAACGAGAGTCGATAGATATTTACGGAAGTTATCTTCCCGTTATGTATTGGCGTAGATACGATCTCGGAACGAATCTTGTAGTGAATCCGACGGGTGCTTATCAAATCAACATATATGATATGGCACCAGCAAATACACCGCAGAGAAGAGGAACTCCTCCCCCTCCAGGATATTTTGCTCAGATGTTAAATGACACCGGTGCACCGAATGTCTTTAATCATAAGGACTATGTATGGATGCACGAGCGTCCGTTCTACGATCACGCGGTAGCAGAGCTTGAGGGTTCGGGAGAACTTATTTCTGTTGCTCGCGCCGGCTTTTTAGCCAACATTTGAGGGGTTCCCTCACACTAATGAGCATTCGCTCAAATTTTCTAAAATTTAAGGAGAAACCAAATGGAACTTTTTCTGGAGAATATCGCAAAAGACGCAATGGACCCGTCCACCTATCAGTATTTTAAGGGTTTGCAGGATCGCCGCATCGTATTCAACGATGAGGTTGACGACCGTATTGTCGAGAGCGTCATGCTTCCCTTACTGGAGATGGACAACGACGGCAGCGGCAAGCCAATCACGATTGTACTAAACACCTGTGGCGGCTCGCTGTTTGACGGCATGCCTCTTTGTGATATTATTGACAATCTCAAGACTCCGACAACCATTTTGGTGACCGGCCACGCCTATTCGATGGGCGGCTATTTTCTGATGGCCGGATACAGCAACCCGAACGTAACCAAGAAGTGCTTCAAGCACTCCACTGCCCTGCTGCACGGTGGCTCAAGTTATATGGAAGGCACGAGCTCATCGGTGAAGGATACGTTTAAGTTTACGGAACGCTTTGAACAGCGTCTTCGCGACTACACACTTTCTCATTCCAAGATCACGGAGGATGAATACGAACGCATGGAACGCTACGAGTGGTACATGGACTCGGATGATATGCTCAAGTATGGTCTTGTGGATGAGGTGTTGTAATGAAAAAATTCTATGACACTTGTGCTCTGCTGAACGCCGGTGAACGCGCGTTCGCGGAGCCTTTTTACATCTCTATGGTAACGCTGCGTGAGCTGGAGAATATCAAGACCAGTCGCAGCAAGGATGTTGAGGTTAAACACAAGGCTCGCAAGGTGACCCGACTGCTGGATAGCCACCCAGAGATGTACACGGTGGTAAACTACGCTACCGTGATCCCGAGCACCTCTATTGCTCTGCATGACGGTTCTCCGGACTACCTTATCTGTTACGATGCAGCGCAGACCCGCGCAGCCGAGCCGATTGTATTCGTGACGGATGATCTCTCCTGTCGCTGTATTGCGCGAGAATTGTATCACATGGAAGTAGCGTCTTCTGATGTAGAGGATGATATCTACACCGGATATGTTCAGTTCGCGGGTACTTCTGATGAAATCAACCAGTATATGGAGCAGCTCGACACTTCTACCCTGTTCCCGAATCAGTATCTTCTGCTGACGGATACGGAGACTGGCAAGGCGAGCGAAATGCGATTCGACGGTGAGAAGTTTGTTGAACTGCGCTTGCCGCATTCCGGCTATTTGAAGGGAAAGAATTCGCTCCAGCGTTGTGCTCTTGATCTGCTGATGAACCGTGATATTGACATTGTGGCAATTCTCGGCACTTACGGCAGCGGCAAGTCTTTCTTGACCACCCAGATGGGGTTGTATCATGTGCTCGAAAAGGGGAACCAGAGCAAACTGCTGGGAATCCGTGAGCCTGCCGGTGAAGGCGCTCCGGTCGGTTATTTGAAGGGTACGCTTGAAGACAAGACGCGCAACTTCTTCCTGCCGATTGAGCAGCAGCTGAAGGGCGGCGAGTTTGAGCTTGAAGCTCTTCGTCAGCGCGGCCAGCTAGATACGAACATCCCCTATTATATGAAGGGCACGACCTACAACGATACGATTATGCTTGTGGACGAGGCGGAAGACTTGTCTGAAGCACAGATTCGGCTTGTAGGAACTCGTCTCGGACAGAACAGCCGTATCTTCTTGAGCGGCGATTATGGTCAGTCACTGGTGGACAGAACTGCGAACAATCCACTGGTAAAGATGTGTAATGAACTGCGCGGTGAGAAGTCCTTCGGGTGCATTTACCTTGATGAGGATGTAAGAAGCAGCGCAAGTAAACTGTTCGCTGAGCTGTTCAAATAAAGTAGACAGGCGAAACGTGAAGTGACCCCAAAAAGTTAGACAATATTTTGAAGTAAAAATTGTTCAAGCAGC
>OLSC01000262.1_pt1 | contig 67706 bp, 65 predicted proteins | sample 1672881 | NCBI WGS metagenome assembly OLSC01 (sample SAMEA3136733, study PRJEB25190) | human gut metagenome | biome: human gut; feature: human-associated habitat; material: faeces | place: Austria | collected 2013 | reverse complement strand
GATCCACCTAAAACCATGTAGTATTGTGCAATTCGTAGAAAAAATATTTTATTTTTGTACATTTAAAAAGGATATATTTTATTTTAAAAAACAGTTATTCACAACAAGAATCTTATGGAAACGATTCTTGTTATTAAAGATACATTTGATGCAATGGTTGTGGATAACAGTCATAAATACCTCAGAAAATTGAGATATTTATGATTGTTATTCACCGTTAAAATGACGAATAACAAAAACAAGTGGATTCGCCAAAACTCCTGATTTCTGCTAAAATACTGCTAAAAAGAAAAGGAGTTTAAAGCAATGGCATTTAAATTCACTGAAGAACAACTGAATACATTGGATAAGTCTTTCATCGTAAATTTATTTCTGCAACTTCAGGATCAGAATGACAAGCTGTCAGGCGAAATCCAGGAGCTGAACAAAAAAATGGAAGTATTGATCGAGTAAATCACACTTGCAAATAAAAATAGATTTGGAAGATCTTCTGAGAAGATGACGGATACTTCACAAATCTGTTTCATGGAAGTTGATGGAACCATTGTTTTCTTCAATGAAGCTGAAGCTGTATCTGATTTAGATGCGGAGGAACCAGATACTTTGGAAAATAAACCAGCTCGAAAGGCAAAGGCTGTTGGTAAAAAAGAAGCTGATATCAAAGATCTTCCAGTAAATATAATCAATCACTATCTGACAGATGAAGAATTGGTGGCAGAGTTTGGCAAAAATGGATGGAAACAACTTCCTGATGCAATTTCCAAACGTTATCGTTTTATTCCTGCAAAAGTAGAAATTGATGAACACCATGTGGGTGTTTATGCAAGTGAAACAGATGACCGTATTATAAAAGCGGATCATCCAAAAGCACTATTACATGGAAGTCTGGTGTCACCTACTATTGCAGCGGCAATCATAAATGGAAAGTATGTAAATGCCGTTCCGCTTTATCGCTTAGAACAAGAATTCTTTCGTTATGGTCTTACCATCACACGTCAAAACATGGCAAATTGGTTGATACGATTGGGCGAAAGTTATCTTGCTGTGTTGTATGATTACCTTCATCAAGAGCTTTACAATTATCATGTGATACAAGCAGATGAAACACCGGTTTTAGTGAATCGTGATGGACGTTCAGCCGGATCCAAGAGTTATATGTGGGTCTATCGTTCAGGACATTTATATACCGATAAACAGATCGTCCTGTATGATTATCACAAAACACGAAACTGCTCACATCCACGAGAGTTTCTCTGCAATTATTCTGGTATCTGTGTAACTGATGGATATCAAGTCTATCACACGATAGAAAAAGAACGTGAGGATTTACAGATTGCAGGATGTTGGGTTCATGCCAGAAGGAAGTTTGATGAGGCGCTCACTGTTATTCCAAAAGCCCATCGAAACAAATCCGATGCCTTTCTGGTAATCAAGCAGATCCAAGCGATTTATCGCGAAGAAGGTAAACTTAATGAGTTATCTTCGAAAGAAAGACTTATGCAGCGACAACTGGTTATAAAACCATTAGTTGATGCCTTATTTGCGTACCTTAAAAAGATGGAACCAACTGTTCCGACAAGTGGACAGCTCCGTAAAGCGTACACATACATCTTAAATCAAGAAAAGTATTTACGTGTGTTTCTGGAAGATGGAGAAGTTCCTATTGATAATAATGCCAGTGAACGAGCAATACGAGGATTTTGTATCGGCAAGAAAAATTGGCAGATGATTGACACGATCAATGGTGCCCATTCTTCAGCAGTCATTTATAGTATTGCCGAAACTGCAAAGGCAAACAACTTAAAGCCATATGATTATTTTGTATATCTCCTGGAGGAGATTCCAAAACATATGGAACAAAAAGATCGAACCTTTCTTGAGGACCTGTTACCATGGTCTAAAAAACTTCCAGAAGGGATTCGAAAACAACAGTAGCCAGGGGGCTGTTGCAAAATAGATGAGTAATCAATCTATGGAGCAATAGCTCCATTTTTATGCCTAAAAACAGAAAACGGACTCCGAAGAGTCCGCAATCCATGGTATAATTAAGTATGACCAAATACATAAAATACCATAAAAATTATACCGAATTTGGCGAGCCTTATCAACTGGTTTTGCCATTAAATTTGGAAGGTCTGGTTCCTAATGATGATTCTGTTCGACTGCTGAGTCACGAATTGGAGGATTTGAATTACAGTTTGCTGTATCAGGCTTACTCTGCCAAAGGCAGAAATCCGGCAGTGGACCCAAAGACCATGTTTAAGATCTTGACCTATGCTTATTCCCAAAATATCTATTCTTCCAGAGAGATTGAAATTGCTTGTAAACGTGATATTAATTTCATGTGGTTGCTTGCTGGAAAGAAAGCACCAGATCACAGTACAATTGCAAGATTCCGTACTGGATTTTTGGCCGACGCCTGCGAAGACCTGTTTTATCAGATGGTACGTCGTCTGGAACAAATGAACGAACTATCAAAAGAAACCGTATTTATAGATGGTACGAAGCTGGAAGCCTGTGTCAATAAATATACGTTTGTATGGAAAAAATCGGTTGGAAAATGGGTAGAAAAGATGTTCCTAAAAACACAGGAAGCGGTCGCTCTGCTAAATCGGGAGTACCTACAGTCTTTCAGTGTATCGAAAGAAACCAGAACACACGATATTCAGAAGATATGCTGTTTTATAGAACAAGTATGCGAAGAACAACATACCGTTTTTGTACATGGAAGAGGAAAACGCAAAAGCCGGAACCAGAAGTATCTGGAGTTATTCCGCCGTTTTCTAGAACGCCAGACTGTTTATGACTGGCATACAGCCAGTTTTCAGGGAAGGAATAATTATTGTAAAACAGATCTAGACGCTACGTTTATGCACATGAAAGATGATCACATGAGAAATGCACAGCTAAAGCCGGGATATAACGTGCAGATTGGTGTAGATAGTGAATATATTGTTGCAGCGGATATTTTCCAGGACCGGAATGATGTCTGGACACTGATCCCTTTTCTGGAGACAATAGAGAAAAAAGTGGGATTCCGTTACCCAAGTGTGACTGCGGATTCGGGATATGAGAGCGAAGAAGCTTACACATATCTGCGGGAGCAGAAACAGAAACCGTACATCAAACCGCAGACCTATGAAAAACGGAAAAAGCGCAGTTTCAAACAGGATATCAGCAAACGGGAAAATATGGGATATGATGAGATAACAGACACATATATATGCCATGCAGGAAAGGAACTAAAACCTCTTTTCATAAAAAAACAGAAAAGTAAGAGTGGCTATGAATCCGAAGTGACAGTTTATGAATGCGAAGACTGTACAGGCTGTCCGCACAAAGAAAGATGTACCTGAGCTAAAGGGAACAAACGTCTATACATTTCCAAAAGTTTCTTAGAGAAGCGTCAGGAATCATATGAAAATATTTTAAGCGAAAAGGGAATCTTATACCGGATGAATCGCTCGATACAAGTGGAGGGAGCATTCGGAGTTCTAAAAAATGACTATGAATTCCAAAGATTTCTGCTTCGTGGGAAAACCAAAGTGAAACTGGAGATTCTTTTATTGTGTATGGGATATAATTTGAATAAGTTGCATGCAAAAATACAGAATGAGCGAACAGGAAGCCACCTATTTCCAGTAAAAGAAACCGCATAAAAAGGCGAAAAATTGGTAGCTTTATTAAAGTACGCAAAAAATTGGAAAGAATCAACAGTTCAAAAGATTCTTTCCGATTTTTTTACATATGATAGAGCGAGGGCATCACTCTATCATCTAATCTGATGATTTTGCGACACTCTCTTAATTTTTCAATGTACTCGCTATTGAGCGTTTACGCAAAGAATATCAGTAAAGAAAGTTTAGAGCAGAAAATAGTGAAAATAGAAAAGGCAATTAGCAAGAACCGTGAGCAGTACGATCGGCTGACGGCAGAGTTGGAGGAGCTTCACAAAAAACAGAAAGCAATACAAAGCGAAGAGTTATTGAAAGCGATCGAAGGAAGTAGCAAGAGTTATGAGGAAATCTTAGATTTTATTCAAGGGAAAGAAAAAAGAGGTGAATAGGCATGGACGAATACTCTAGAATTATAATCGAAGAATACTGTATGAATCATCCAAAAACCAAAAAGGCTGATTTTCTATGGAAGCTGGTTCACATGTCATATGATGTAGCCTGTGAACCAGCCCCTTGGCAATTGATGCAACTGTCTCAATTAGTATCAAGAGAAAGAAATCCGGAATTGAGAGAAGCACTGGAAGACTTGGATGAGTTTATGAACGGATACTAAATAGTGTGTTTTTGATCTGTATCGATTACATCAGGAGAAGATCGATTTAGTTGTAAAATTTCTGGAAGTTAACAAAGATGTCAGGTTGTCACTGTAGTGTGAGGCGTCATGCGCACAAAAAATGCGACATGACAGAGATAATTCTCGACACAAAGAAGAACATCCGGAACGCTGGAATGGACGCGTAATCCACAACTGAAATCTTCCAGATACTTTTTATCTGAATTCAGATAAAATAAGTGGGTAGGAAGAAGCTGCCTTTTTCTTTTTTGCAACAATAGCAGGCTTGATATTGTTACAAAAAGTGGGTATAATAATAACAGAATAGAAATAATGATACACGATGTTGTGACAGGAGGCGAGTATGGAAACTTTATATGAGTACCTGTTAGATAACTATAAAGAAAATGAGCCAATCTTTCTTGTAGACATTCAGATTGATGGCATGACCCGTACCAATGTTCGTCAACAGATTAAGAAGCTGGCAGATACGGGCAAGGTGAAACGCTTTGATAATGGCATTTACTTTTTGCCCAAAAAGACAATTTTCAAGTCTGGTTCGCAGCTCGCACCTGAAAAGGTACTGGAGTGTAAGTATTTGAGGGACAAAGATAAACGCTGTGGCTATGTGAGCGGTCTGATGTTCTTTAACCAGATGGGGCTTACTACGCAGATCCCTATGATGTATGAGGTTGTGTCGAACAAGGCAACAAATGATTATCGAGAAACATCTCTGGCAAAGTCTCGTGTGATCGTGCGAAAGCCGAAAGTGCCTATAACAGAGAAAAATTATAAAGTACTTCAGTTCCTGGATATGCTGAAAGATGTAGATGTATATTCGGAAGTGACGGGAAAGCAGTTGCAGGATCGGCTGTATCGCTATATGGATGATGCAAACTTGAGCATTTCGGAGATGGAACCGTACTTTTCGTATTATCCTGATAAGCTATATAAAAATCTGGTGGAGACTAGGGTGATTTACAATGGTTTACTTGCACAATGACAGGGAACAATTTAAGGATACAATTCCCAACAGTTTTGCTCCCGGTATACAGTTATATCGGAGAGATGATGGAGAAAGCTCCTGATGCAAAGAATTTTGATGAATTAACTAAGATGGTGACAACGTGGAGAAGAATGTGAAAGAAAATAATCAAAAGATAAAAAGAAAAACTTGTTTTATTGTTACACCTATCGGCGATGACAATACTGAAATACGAAGACATATAGATGGAATTATTGATCAGGCAATCGAACCGGCCATAGGTGGTGAATTTGATATTCGTGTTGCACATAGAGAATTTGAGATTGGTTCGATAAATGACCGGGTGATAAAGAATGTATATAATGCGGATTTAGTAATTGCAAATTTAACTACTCTGAATCCGAATGTTATGTTTGAATTAGCAATGAGATATAGCTATGGAAAACCAGCCATTGTAATTGCCGAAAAAAATACAAAATTACCATTTGATATGATTGAAGAAAATACATTATTTTATGTAAATGATCCGACAGGAGCAGCAGAATTAAAAAATAATATAAAAAAGGTTGTTAATAAAATTGATTTTAGTGCAAATGACTATGGTCCGATCATTGCAACGTTAAAAACAGCGGCCGCCTTTGAAAACGCAGAAAAGGATATTCAGGATCCAGAATCTAAAAAGATTTTCTCATTATTGTTAAAGAAGATTGATGATATAGAAGCGGAGCTGAAGCGTCAGGATAACAGGAAAGATGTTTTGAATTTAAACAAAAATAGCAACCTTAATTTCTATGATCCTTACAATAATGTGAATAGAAAAGAATCTCAAAATTATTATGAGGAAAAATGGTCAGAGATAGGGGAGAGAGCAGAGAAAAAGATAAAAGAATTACAGGACTCAAACGGAACAATATATGTAGTATAATACGATAGAAACTTACTTATTCAAAACAAAGTTGAAATTCAGCATACTGACGCAAACCACCACTTCAAGTGGTGGTTTGTGATGAAAGAAGTGAATGATAGATCTAAGGAATTGTAAAAACGATTTTTAAGATGTATTATCCACTTTTTTGAATGAATATTTTGTACAAAAGAAAAAAAATTGATGAATCAGACGACATTGATAAAGTGGGAGGCAGAATTATGCTGACATTGAGTGGAAAGATTGTAGTTAATGTAGAGGCTAGCTATATCGAGACATATTTGAGGAAAAAAGGATATGTAAGAACAGAGGAAGAGAAGGCAAAGAGAGTTGAATATTGGGTTAACGATTTGATAGCACAGAAGGAGATAGATATTCAGGAGTTTGAAGATTTCTTATATGATGAGCTTTTTTCGGAAAGAGAAAGTGTATTAGGATTTATCATTTAGATTTTCTGAACAAGATCAGGAATCCGAGGGATTGGGCTTCAAAGTTAAATCGTGTATTTGGACAAAGTGAACTGAATTTTAATAGTATTCTAACAACGATTCCATCAAAAGAGGAACCGGAGAAGATAGCAGCAATTACGTCGGAAATAGATTATAAAGGAAATCTCTCCAAAATTCAGATTTTATTAGTACGTTATGCTGAAACATGGGAGGAGGGAAGAATAAATGAGACATGTTCTTACTATCCGGTAGAGATTGATCTAAAGAAAGAAACAATGAGCATCAAAGCATGGAATCGTAAGGGATTGACTGAGAACTATAAGACAGAAGAGTACATGGATCGTATTGTAGGATTATTATCGAGTAACTTTAATGTAATAACACGAAACTATATGTCTGAACATAAAAAGGCACTTCACAATATGAGTCAGGGAATTGTAACCGATTTATACAATAAGATTCCGGCTTATAACGAGATACGGAACATAGAGCAGGAGAGCAGTGAGTTTGAGAAGAAAGCATTGGAAAAATTATCGCTGAAACATTTAGGTGAACAGGAAGAAGGCTCAATTCCAAAATATGTGTTCGACTTTCAGGAAGAACTGAAGAAAGTAATGGAGAAATTGTGTATTTGTGATTATTTCTATGACGTGCAACATGAAACGGCAGTATGGGACATGGGAGTAGAAATGATTGTATCCAAGATAAAATTTCAGGACGTTGAACATGTGTTGACGATAATGAGTAGTGAATCAAGTCAGATACCTATTTTTTGTACGAAAACATTTTTATCATTAAAAAAATCATTGGAAGATGCAAAAGTGGTTGACAGATTGTGGATTGAAAAAAGCAGAAAGAAGGGGAAACTGTCTTTGGCGTACAATGCAACAAAGGATGAATTTCTTGAAGTTAAAATACTATCTGGTATTCGTTTTAAAAGAGAAGATTTGAAAATAGCAGAGGAGATATACAATCAGTATGCAAATGGAACGATTGGAGAAATTAAAAACCAGAATCAAAGAAATATCGTGTAATGAACTTCGGAGGATTTATCCATTTCAATTACAGGAGTGGGTTGGAGTAGAGGAACGAGAATTAGCAACATTTATTGATGAATTGTTGAATGTGAATTTGATGGAAGAAAAGTATGATTTTCAGTGCGATTGTGGAAATGATTGTACCGTATATCAGAAAGAACTGGAAAGAAACGGTTTTGTATGCCCGGAATGTGACAGGAATTACATACCGAATGAAATTGCAGGAAAATCGACAGTTCTGTATGAAATAGATAAGAAATCATTACTAAGATACGACCAATCATCGATTGACTTAAAAAAGCGTCTCAGAATAGTGAGAGAAGAGAAAGATGAGTTACGATTTCCAGTGGAATATGAACAGTATGATGAGGTTCAAAAGAAACGTAAAGTAAAGGTATTTTTTTCGTATGCACACGCCGATGAAACATATAAAAATGAGCTAAATAAACATTTGTCACCGTTGAAAAGATCTGAAAAAATTGAAGCATGGAATGATGAGGAATTATTACCAGGAAGCTCATTTGATGATGAAATAAAGCAAAAACTTGAACAGAGCGATATTATCATTTTGTTGATCAGTTCGGATTTTATAAATTCTGATTATTGCTATGAGATTGAAATGCAAAATGCAATGACCCGGGCGGAAAGGGATGAATGCTATGTAGTACCGGTAATTGTTCGAGCGTGTCTTTGGAAAGAAACACCCTTGCGGAACATAATTGCCTTACCGAAAGATGGAAAGCCAGTAAAAGGATATGAAGATATGGATGAGGCATATTTAGAGGTTGCAGAGGGAATTGAGAAAATCGTTGATATATGTTATCAAAAGTACAATAAAAAGTAGTTATAAGATGTTTTATACGGAGGTATTTCAAATTGAAAAAACTACAGGTATTTGTTTCATCTACAATTTATGATTTGGAAAAAGAACGTGCGAAAGTAGTTGAAGCTATATTGGACAGCGGGCATATTCCGGTAGGTATGGAATTGCTTGGAGGAGCCAATACAATTACAAGTACAATCAAAAAAATGATAGATGCCTCAGATATTTTCTTTTTACTTATAGGTGGAAAATATGGATCCATTTACGAAAAAGAGAATATAGGATTTGTTGAATGGGAGTACAGGTATGCAATGTCAAAAAATAAACCGATATGTGTTATCGTGTTGAGTAAGCGCATGTTATATAGAAAAGCTTCTGAACAAGGTGATACGCAGGTTTTTGAAATGGATCATCCGGATAAATATGAAGAGTTTGTAGAAAGATTACATAAGGAAAATTGGACTCTTGAAGCTTTGAGCATAGATGACATACCAGCAAAAGTCTATAGCCACATTACAAAAGTTATGAATGATTCATCCTATGATTTGATTGGGTGGATAAGAGCTGATTCGGTAGAAATAGAGTGGGAGGCAGTCAAAGAAGAAGTACTGTCATCTACGTATGCGGAGATTCTTTCGCTTTATATAGAACGTTATTATAAAGATGTGGATATGTCAGATTTCGCTGCTACGATGGGAAAAAATCTTCTTACTGTTGTAAGAAAACAGGGGATAATGAATTCTTTTCATCGGATTATAGAAATTTATAAAGATTCAGATACAACCATAAAAGTAGAAATCATGGATCAATTTGAGTATAGATATCTAGATCCAAAGCATCGTTCTTTCGGAAAGAAATTTTTTGCAACAAAACAACAGGCAGAATCGTATAATGTTGAAAAACTGTTGATCAACAATGCCGATTTTACGGATGAATTTAAAATGAAAATATCAAAAAATGACAATCGTGGTCAGTTGAGATATTGTGTGCAAAGTGAAAAATCAATACCAATGGGAGAAAACTATCCTGTAAATATATTTTACAAAAGCAGTTATCTCTGCCCTGCTTTAGATTTCTTCCAAGCATATAGTTTGTTCTTCCCATGTAAGAACTTTAGTATTGATATACATTTAAGAGACGGATTGGAGAAGAAATTCTCAATTGTAACTTCAACAAACTCTATTTTTAGTAATTCATATGCCGGATCTTTTGAAGCCAATGAGATGAAGAATTTTGGCGTTTGTAGTTTAACACTGCCTGAATGGGCAGTACCTGGAATGGGGTATACAGTGACTTTGAAGAAGAAATCAGATGAGAATCATTAGAAGCCAGAGCAGATATTATGTGGGGGGATGACGAATGATAACCGTTATAGAATTAAATACAATTGAAGAATTAAGTACATTATTGTATGAACAGAAAGAAGATAAAAAAATAGGAAGATTTAGAAGTGCCTGTCTCTATAGAGGATTGCCGAATGAAAGTTATTCATTGGTTACAAGTTTAAAGCGCAATTGCAAAGCAAAACAGCATGAACTGGAAAAATCCATATTGCGAAATTTTACAAAGTATGCGGCAATTGAAGACAGTGAGCTCAAGAATTCGATTTGGAGGCAGTTGATTATCGGTCAGCATCACGGATTACCGACTAGATTGTTAGACTGGTCCTATTCGCCGATGATGGCGTTGCATTTTGCGACAAGTGGAGAAGACCTCGCAAACATGGAGAACAATAACTGTGTTGTCTGGAGCATAGATATCAATGAAATAAACGGATTACTCCCCAAAAGATATCGTGATAAATTGAACGAGCGGAGTGCATATCTGTTCACAGTAGATATGTTAGGAGAACTGACAGAAAATTTAGAGAAATATGATTCTGAGATGGCTGATAAAGCAATGGCGCTGTTGGAACCACCGTCAATCGATCAGAGAATCATCAATCAGTACTCTTACTTTTCGGTTGTTCCTTCTCAGATGAAAGATATCGAACGGTTTCTGGAAGAACATACAACGAAAACAAAGAAATATGTCATTGATAAGAACATAAAGTGGCGGGTACGGGATATGCTGGATCAGATGAATATAAATGAACGAATTGCGTATCCGGGACTGGATGGACTTACGCTGTGGTTGAAGAGACATTATTATGTGAAATAGAGAGAAAGACGATTTTAGGAAGTCACGGATTGTTAGATGCTTCAAATGAATGAGGAATAAGATGGAGAATACTACAGAAAAGAAATCAAAAGAATTGTAAGAAGAACAAGAAAGATGCTTTGTAATTATGCCGATCAGTGACCAGGGAGATTATCCGAAAGGACATTTTACAAAGGTCTATAATCAGATTTTTAAACCGGCAATTATTGCTGCAGGTTATGAACCATTTCGGGTGGATGAAGATAATCATTAACAAAATCTTCGATGCGGTTCAGAATTGTCCGATGGCACTTTGTGATTTGAGCAACAGAAATCCAAATGTGTTGTATGAATTAGGACTTTGTCAGGCTTATGATAAGCCGGTTGTATTAGTTCAGGATGAAAAGACTCCTCGGATATTCGATGTTTCAGGAATTAATACTGTACAGTATAGCAGTGAACGATTATTCGAAAATGTCATGGAAGCAAGGGAGAAGATAACAGACGCGCTTATATCGACAAGGGATGGAAAGGTAAATTCAATTGTTAAGATTGTTCAGGTAGAATCAGCGAGTATGAAGACGGGAGAAGTTTCACAGGAAGATCGAATGGAAGTAATGCTGAGTGGAATTATGAGTGAAATTAAAGAAATTAGGAATGCGACAGACAGAAATTCGTATTTGAAAAATTATGAAACAACGGTCTCAACGGTCCATCCGGAGAAATTTACATTCAATTTTGAAGAATCAAATAATCTGAATAAGTCAAAAATTATTTGGAAAAGGGAAAAATTCCTTGTCGAATTGAAGAAGGGTATAACTCGTGAGGAAGTAAACGATGCACTCAATCGGATAATAAATAAAGGAATAAACATAGGATATAATCTGAATGGAAATGAATTGGTTGTAGAAGTAGTAGACAGTTATTTGAAGATAAATAAAGTGATGGTGAAAGAGATCTTAGAGGATTTGGGAGAGGTCAAAACACTGTAGATTGCGATGATTTATTTTAGTTTTGTTTTGAATTTACAAATATCTGCTGAATGACTCTGATTGTAATCAGGAGATATTCGATTGTGCAGAAAACTCAAATAAGATAACTTACTGAATTTTTATAGAGGAAAAGATGATGAATAATAATTTGGATGTAAATAAAATAAGCGCAGAGGTGATTACAGATTTAGCAAAAACAACAGCACAAACTTTATATCAAAAGGTGCGGGATTATGTGACAGATATTCAGAAAAAAGAAGAAATAGATTTTGGATATGCATATGAAAATTATTTAAAGTATGCAAAAACAACTCATGAGAAAATGAAAACACTTCTTTATAGACATGCTGCGAAGGATATATATTCATTTTACGAATGTGTGGGATTGAATCGAAATGAAGATATAATAGACACAGCAGATATTAATAATGTATTGGAAATTGGGAATAAAATTATTGTTACAGGAACAGGCGGAAGTGGAAAGAGTGTTATGATGAAACACTTCTTCCTAAATATTTTGGAAACAACCCATTATGTACCTGTACTGATAGAACTTAGAGGTTTAAATGAATATGATGAAAAAGGAATCAATTTAGAAGAATACATTTATGAAGTGATGGGAACACTGAAATTTAAAATAGAAAGAAAGTATTTTGAGTATAGTTTAGAAACGGGGTGCTATGTAATATTACTAGATGGTTTCGATGAGGTGAAGAATGAAATATCAAATTCAGTTACAAATCAAATAGTAGCTATGAGTAAAAAATATCCGGAGAATCATTATATTTTATCATCACGTCCTTTAGAAGAATTTATGGGATGGAATCAATTTGAAGAATTGCATGCAATGCCGTTGTCAAAAGAGCAGGCCTTGTCGTTGATTAATAAAATAGAATATGATCAAATAATCAAAGATAAATTTTACAAGGAATTAGATGAGTATTTGTATGAAAAATACGAAACATTTGCATCAAATCCATTATTGCTAACAATCATGCTTCTGACATTTGAAAGTAGAGCATCAATTCCAGATAAATTAAATGACTTTTTTGAACAGGCATTTACTACACTGTTTCATACACATGATGCAACAAAAGGTGGATATAAACGTGATATTCGATCAAAATTAGGATATGAAGATTTTAAAGCAGTTTTTTCATATTTCTGTTTTAAATCTTTTTTTAATTCGGATTACAAATTTTCAGAGAATAAAGCATTGGAATATATTGGAGCTGCAAAACAGAAGAGAATCATAGATACATACTTTAATTCAATGGATTATTTAAAAGATTTAACGAATTCTGTATGTATGTTAATTCATGAAGGGCTGGAATTTAGATTTTCTCATAGATCTTTTCAAGAATATTTTGCTGCATTATATACAGTGCAGTTAAGTGATTCTCAGCAGAAACGTTTTTTAAAATTATGGTTGCAAGATAATAGTTATAGATCAACAAGTAATTATTTAGATATGTTATATGAATTACAGCCATTACGATTTGTGAAAAACATTATTTCACCAGCAATAAGAGAATTACAGGAGAAGTTTAAAAAGAATAATGAATCAGAGGAATGGTTGATTGGTTATCTATATGAAGATGTAGGTATAAGAAAGTATACAAATGGAGAGAAAAGATGCGCGGTAACTATTAAAAATTTCTATTATCATGATATGATAATAAGAGCTTGTAGCATAAGTGAGTTGTATAATAATTCAAAACAAGAAAGAATGCAGCGTAATAAAGTGCGTGAAGAAAAGTTGATAAAAATTTTAGAAGAAGAGTATCATGCTAGTAAACCTGTTCGATTTGAGGATATAATACGACGAGGATATACAAAAGAAATGTTGGAAGCATTGTATTGGGTAATTGAACGATACAAATTTGCGGTAAACTATGTAGACATGGTTGATAAAGATCCATTGGCTAAGAAAAAACGTTTTTCCTCCATGTTAGAGGAATTATAGAGAACATGAATTTGATAGTAGTGTCGGCAGCATAAAAGAAATTGTTGATACTACTATTATTATGTTCAAAAAGCGGTCTGAAACTTTGGAAAATAACAAAAATGTTAAGCACTCGTTAAATAAAATTAATAAAAATAAATAATATTGATTTTTAAAAATACAAGAGTATAATAAATGGGCGGTTTGACATTTTATTTTCAATATGTAAATAAACATAAAAAATATGCAAATTTGCATATTGAAAGAAATGGTGACAAAAGATGGAAATTTCACAGAAGAACAGAGAAGAAACAATTGAAAAAATAAGAAATGTAATTGAACAATGCATAAGAGAACGAGAACTAAAGCAGAAAGATATTTTAAAATTGTGTAAGGACGAAGGCTATTCCATCAGCCAATCGGAATTATCCAGAATTTTATCGCATAAAATGATTTTGGGGCTTTATCCGGCAATTGCATTGTCAGATGCGCTGGACATTGATATGAGCGCAGTATTGTATCCGGATCGTTGGAGAAGGAGAAAATGGGACATATTCGTAGTTTTATCTTATGGGAGCATACTGCTCTTATAAGATAAGGCCATGAGCACGAAGTGGTCACAGCCTTAAAAACAGAATACATATGGATTAGAAGTTCTGATTGTTGACAGCAGCAAGGATGATCTCATCATCAATGACCTGACATTCCTGCTGTGCTCCTATAGTGAGAGAGCCTGTCATGAGATTATCGATCAGACGTGGGTTTCCACGGGAATAACCATGGATCGCTCCAAGAGCAGATTCACTGATGATATTTCTGGAAGCTCCGGCACAGTTTAGTTTATGTAGGATATATTCGGATACTTCGCGGTCATCCAGTCCTTCATAGTTGTAATGGATCGTGATCCGTTGACGCAAAGCTTCATGGATCGGCTTTCTGAGGATGTCGTTTAGATGCGATTCTCCACAAATGATCAGAGTGAAGCGGTTGACAGAATCATAACCGTAGTTCATAAGCATCTTGATATCATTCAGGATGCCATTGTTGAGATACTGTGCTTCGTCGATCGCCAATAGGAGTGGCTGATGTTTATCACGATACAGATATGTGATCTGTTCTTGGATAGCTCTGAACATAGTTGGTTTTCCGCCTTTATCGGAAACACCAAGAATGGAACAGAACTGCTTATAAAAGTCTGCAACACTGATGGTAGAAAGACACATGTATTCCATGTGGTACTGGTTAGGGTTCAGACTTTTGGCAAAGCACCGGAGCGCATAGGATTTTCCCATGCCAGGAAGTGCAGTGAAGCCATCGATACCACGGATGTTCTTCAGATAGATGGTTGAGACGTACATTCATCTCGTTGAAATCCCTTGAACGGAAATAATCTTTTTCTTTGAGTTGTTGTTTGTCAAAAGGATTGAAAGTCAGACCATAAAAAGAGTTATAGGCCATAAGTTAACCTCCGATCCTGGAATAATCAAGTGCTGGACCTGATTGTTCATGGTATGATAACCTCCTTTAAACTGATGGTAAAACATACAGATCAAAGATATTGACTGATTATATTCAGAATAAGAAGCATTAAATGCTAACTTCAATTTAGCTTGCAATCTTAGAATTTTCATGTTAATCTAATATCACGCAGTCCACATTCTGGTGGACTGCAAAAAGATCTATTAACCAAATCGGTAATTATTCATTAAGCTCAGTATCTTGAGCAGATAATCCGATGACAACCGAAAAAGATGAATATCGTCTGAGAGATTATGTGATTAAGAAATCTTGATAATTTTGATTCTGAGATTTTACGGATCTTCGATTCTTCTGCTATCCAAGCACTTCCATAGAAAGTAATCTTATGTTAAGATAGAAGTAGTTTTATAATCCTTTCCTCAAACGATGGTTCATCGTACAGAAGAGAGGAGAATTCTATGAGAAAAACCAGGAAAAGTGTATCAACCAAGAAAGAAATATCACAATGCAAAACAGTGAAAGAGAAGCAAGAAGACTTTATCATGCTTCCGACGGTAGATTTCTGTTTCAAGGAATTAATGCAGAATGACAACATCCGTAAGAATATCATTGCAGCATTATTAAATGTTCCATCCAGTGAGGTGGATAACACAGAACTTATGCCTACGATTCTTAGAAAAGAATCGAAAGATGATAAGTATGGAATTTTAGATGTCCGGGTGAAACTGAAGGACGGAGAACAGATCGATTTTGAGATGCAGGTAGAAGCTTTTGATTGTTGGGCAAACCGTTCTGTTTATTATCTGAGTAAGATGTATGCAGGTGAGATCAAAGAAGGTGAGGGATACGATTGTTTGAAGAAGTGTATCCATGTGAGTATTCTTGCATATGATCATTTTCAAGATGATAAAGAATGTTATCGCAGAATTGTATTCTGTGATGCAAAGACAGGAAAAGAGTATACAGATCTTATGGAGATGCATATCTTAGAATTGTCGAAACTTCCACCGGAAGAGAAGAATGAGACAAGCCTGTTACAGTGGATGCGCTTTCTTGGAGGAAAAACCAGAAAGGATTTTGAAGAGATGGCAAAGAAGAATTCAGAATTGGAAGAAGCGTATGACGTATTGGATAAATTAAGTGCAGATGAAAAGAAGAGGTTAGAATACGAGACAAGACAAAGAGCAATCAGGGATTATAATATAGGGATGTTAACCGCAGAAAGACGAGGAATTGAAGCCGGGCGAAAGATTGGAAGGCAAGAAGGAAGAGAAGAAGGGGAAACTTTGGGAGTAAGCAGAATTAATCAATTAATTCTTGAATTATCAAAGCTTGGTCGTACAGATGATATCGTGAAAGCAGCAGCTGATGAGGAATATCAGAAAAAGTTACTGGAAGAGTTTGATTTATAACAGATAAACTAAAGATTATTTAAGGAAAGACGATAAGCTCATATTTGAACCTATCGTCTTTCCTTTTAAGGTTATAAAAAGTTTATTATGAAGATGGCACAATTATAACGCAGACGATTAACTTAACATCATACGGTCGTTTGCGAATTCTCCGCCGCTGACTTCTTCGAATTTTGCAAGAAGGTCAGATACCTTAAGGTTTTTCTTTTCTTCACCGGATACATCGTAGATGACTCTTCCTTCATGCATCATGATCAGGCGGTTGCCGTGTGCGATGGCATCTTTCATATTATGTGTTACCATCATGGCTGTCAGGTTATTTTCGCTGATGATCTTGTCGGAGAGTGCAAGTACTTTCGCGGCAGTCTTTGGATCAAGAGCGGCTGTATGCTCATCAAGGAGCAGAAGTTTCGGCTTTTTAAGGGAAGCCATCAGAAGTGTGATCGCCTGACGCTGTCCGCCGGAGAGGAGACCAACCTTACTGCTTAAGCGGTCTTCAAGTCCAAGATCAAGTTCTTTTAACGCTTCTCTATAGTGTTCACGTTCTTTCTTTGTAACGCCCCAGCCAAGACCTCTTTTCTGACCACGGCGTGCGGCGATGGCCATATTTTCTTCAATAGACATCGTTGCTGCGGTTCCTGTCATAGGATCCTGGAACACACGACCGAGGAAGAGTGCACGTTTATGTTCGGAAAGTTTTGTGATGTCAGTACCGTCGATGATGATATTTCCTTTATCGATTCCCCATACACCTGCAATCGCATTCAGTGTTGTTGATTTTCCAGCACCATTTCCACCGATGATCGTTACAAAATCGCCAGGATTTAAGTTGAGGTTAACTCCGTTGAGGGCACGTTTTTCATTGATTGTACCGGCGTTAAATGTCTTATAAATATCTTTGATTTCTAACATGTATCCCATTATTTTGCCCGTCCTTTCTTGAAGTAAGTATCTTTCATATAAGGAACTGCGAGGAAGCATGCAACAACTACAGCTGAGAACAGTTTCATATAATCAGATGGCATCTTCAGCCAGAGTACTAATGCGATTACAAGGTAGTAAAGGATTGCTCCGATGAAGACTGCACCGAGTGTAAAGGCAAAAGCTGCTTTTCTGTGTGCACAGAATTTTCCAAAGATCACTTCGCTGATGATGACTGCTGCAAGTCCGATAACGATCGCGCCACGTCCCATATTGACATCAGCTGCGCCCTGGTACTGTGCGTAGATTCCACCACAAAGTCCTACAAGACCGTTGGAGATCATAAGTGCAAGAACTTTGTTGAATCCTGTGTTGATGCCCTGAGCACGAGCCATCTGTTCGTTACATCCTGTCGCACGGATGGATGCTCCGAGTTCTGTTCCGAAGAACCAGTAGCAGAGTGCGATCAGGATCAGTGCTGCAAGGATTAATTTCAGGAAAAAGATCCAGTTGCCTTCTCCGGTTACATAACGAAGAGAAGCAACCAGTTTGTACTGCATGACATTGACCGCCTGGTTGGATTTTCCCATAATGCCAAGGTTTACGGAGTAAAGTCCGATCTGTGTCAGGATACTTGCCAGAATTCCAGGAATTCCGAAAAATGTATGTAAGACTCCTGTTACAAATCCTGCTGCCATACCTGCAAGGAATGCAAAGACAAGTGCAAGTGCAGGATTCACACCTGCGCGGATGAGCATAACTGCGACTGCACCACCGGTTGCAAGTGAACCGTCTACGGTCAGATCCGCAAAGTCAAGTATACGAAATGTAATGTAAACACCGAGTGCCATAATTCCCCAGATAATGCCCTGGGCCACGTTGCCCGGGAGAGCACGTACCAGAGTCATTGGATCAAGGGCTGCGAAATATGCTGCCATGATTTATCCCTCTAATCTTTCTTTTTATTGTTTCATATAAATAGATAATTCCATCACCGAAGGTGATTTGGAATGAATTTTGACCAAGTTGCTGTGAACGGAGTGAACAGTAACTAGAATCAAGAGCGACCATTCATCTGGATGAAGCCCGCTCTTGAGAAAAATATGTTCTGTTTAATATCTTCTAATTAATATGTTCCGGTTGAATGGAAGAATCTTATTCTTCGATTGCTTCATATCCGTCTGGAATAGTAATTCCGAGTTCTTCACATATGGTAGGATTGTACATCTTTGTTACATTCGGGGCACTTTCAATCTTCATTGTAGTAATGTCAGCACCGTTTACAAGGATGTCGTAAGCCATCTCACCAGCTTTGTATCCGATATCGTAGTAGCTTATAGAAAGTGTTGCAATACCGCATCCTTTACAGATTCCCTGCTCACCGGCGATTACAGGAACCTTAGCCGGCAGACAGATGTTATTGATGATTTCTGTGTTTGAAGCCATTGTGTTATCTGTAGGAATGTAAAGTGCATCACATTCGGAAACTGCATTTGTTACAACAGACTGAATCTCATTAGAATCAGCAGCTGTGTACTCTTTGTATGCGATTCCATCTTTCTCTAATGCTTCAGCGAAAAGCTTTGCCTGATATGCTGAGTTCGGTTCAGCGGAGCAGTAGAGAAGTCCGACTGTTTTAGCATCAGGAATGAGTTCTTTGAGCATTGCCTCCTGCTCATCAATCGGTGCAAGATCGCTTGTTCCGGAAATATTCATTCCTGTTGTTCCTGTCCAGTCAGAGATATCAAGTGCTGTAGCGTAGTCTGTAACAGATGTTCCGAGAATCGGGATATCACTTGTTGCTGCGCTTGCACACTGGAGTGCTGTTGTTGCATTTGCAAGAATCAGATCCACATTATCCGCTACGAAGTTATTTGCGATTGTAGCACAGTTAGCCTGCTCGCCCTGGCCGTTCTGAAGGTCGAATTTGACATTGCTTTCTCCGAACTTTTCTGTACAGGCATCTTCAAATCCTTTTGTTGCTTCGTCAAGAGCAGCATGCTCTAACTGCTGTAAGATACCGATCTTATAAGTCTTTCCCGAATCGGATCCGTTGTCTGCGCTCTTATCTGTAGAGTCGGATGAACTTCCGCAAGCTGCAAGTGAAAGTGTCATTCCGGCAGCCATAAGTACTGCAAAAATTTTCTTAGATTTCATGATTGTGTCCTCCCTTTTTCGATTCATACAATCCACACTTTAAACCGTTACGCTTTAAAGCACTAAACTGTAAGATGTCATGTGTTAAATTATAGCACGATTATTTGATACGTCAAGTAAAAATGGAACAAAAATGCAAGATTCTTGCAAAAAAACAATGCTTTATTCGTCTGGAAAATTGTGATATTATAAGATATGGTGTAAAATTAAGAATCATGAAAGTCTTTCTTCTATAATATGGGGATTTTTGCTGCAAAGAAATTAACAGAAGGATTTTTATGGAATTGAATAAAGGAGTTTATTTTTATAGATGAAGAAAAAGCACGAACACATCATAGAAAGTGTGAGGCCAGGAAGCATTGCGGAAGAGCTGGGGATTGAACCGGGAGATATTCTGCTGGAGATTGACGGTCAGGTGATCGAGGATATTTTTGACTATCAGTTTTATGTGGAATCTGAGGAGCTGCTTGTTGTGATCCGAAAAGCGAACGGGGAAGAATGGGAGCTTGAAATTGAGAAAGATGTTGATGAGGATCTGGGAATTGATTTCGGTAAGGGACTGATGGATGAGTATCATTCCTGCCATAATAAATGTATTTTCTGTTTTATCGATCAGATGCCGCCGGGGATGCGTGATACGCTGTATTTTAAGGATGATGATTCCAGACTATCATTCCTTCAGGGGAACTATGTCACACTGACAAATATGAGTGAGAAGGATATGAATCGTATTGTCCGTTATAGACTGGAACCGATCAATATTTCGTTCCAGACGACGAATCCGGAGCTTCGTTGTAAGATGCTTCATAACCGTTTTGCAGGGGATGCTTTGAAGAAAGTTGATATCCTGTATCAGGGCGGCATTGAGATGAACGGACAGATTGTTCTTTGCCGCGGAGTGAATGACGGGGAAGAATTGGAACGGAGTATTCGTGACCTGACGCAGTATCTGCCGCTTTTACGCAGTGTGTCGGTTGTGCCGGTTGGACTTTCCAAGTATCGAGATGGATTGTATCCATTAGAGCCATTTACAAAGGAAGAGGCGAAGGAAGTCATTCGCACGATTGAGAAGTGGCAGAAGAAAGTCTACGCAGAATACGGGATCCATTTTATTCATGCAGGAGATGAGTGGTATCTGCTGGCAGAGGAAGAAGTTCCGGAAGAGGAACGTTATGACGGATATCTTCAGCTGGAGAATGGAGTTGGAATGCTTCGTCTTTTATTTAATGAGTTTGAAGAAGGTTATGCGAAGCTAGAAAGCGGAGAACATCAGGAAGAGATTTCTCTTGCAACAGCAAAGCTTGCATATCCGTATCTTGAGCGTATGGCGAAGAAGATGGAGGAGAAGTATGAGGGACTTAAGGTTCACACATATTGTATCCGGAATGATTTCTTCGGAGAGCGTATCACAGTCTCTGGTCTGATCACAGGACAGGATCTGATGAAGCAGTTAAAAGATCAGCCGCTTGGAAGCAGGCTTCTGATCCCATGCAATATGCTGAAGATGGACGAGGACATTTTCCTTGATGACTTTACATTGAAAGAAGTATCAGATACTTTACAAGTTCCTATAGATATTGTAAAATCAAGCGGACAGGATCTGATCGATGCTATTTTAGGTGTCGCAGGTCCGAATCCCACAGATATAGATGAGAATCAGATGAAAGACCGTAGGATCACTACGGCTTAAGAGAAACTATTTAAGAGAAAATAAGAGAAAACAGGAAGGTAAGAATAGAATGAGTAAACCAGTAGTTGCCATTGTAGGGCGCCCGAATGTGGGTAAATCAACACTCTTCAATGTCCTGGCAGGAGAGATGATCTCCATCGTTAAGGATACACCGGGTGTTACAAGAGACAGAATTTATGCAGATGTTGACTGGCTTGACAGAGACTTCACACTGATCGACACAGGTGGTATTGAGCCGGACAGCAGTGATATCATTCTCTCCCAGATGAGAGAGCAGGCTCAGATCGCCATTGACACAGCAGATGTTATTATCTTTATCACAGATGTAAAGCAGGGACTTGTGGATTCAGATTCTAAGGTTGCGGATATGCTTCGCCGTTCCGGTAAGCCGGTTGTCCTTGTTGTGAATAAGGTTGACAATTTTGATAAATATATGGCTGATGTCTATGAATTCTACAATCTCGGAATCGGAGATCCGGTGCCGATCTCAGCAGCATCCAGACTTGGTCTTGGAGATATGCTTGATGCGGTTACCGCACATTTTCCGGAGTGGGATCCATCAGAAGCGGATGATGACCGTCCGCGTATCGCAATCGTAGGTAAACCAAATGTTGGTAAATCATCTATCGTAAACCGTCTGCTTGGTGAGAACCGCGTAATTGTATCCAATATCGCAGGTACAACAAGAGATGCGATTGATACAGAGATCGTGCATAACGGAAAGGAATACATTTTTATCGACACAGCAGGTCTTCGTAGAAAGAATAAGATCAAGGAAGAACTGGAGCGTTATAGTATCATCCGTACTGTAAGTGCAGTAGAGCGTGCCGATGTTGTACTTATGGTGATCGATGCGACAGAAGGTGTCACAGAACAGGATGCGAAGATTGCCGGAATCGCTCATGAAAGAGGCAAGGGAGTTATCATTGTCGTTAATAAATGGGATGCCATTGAGAAGAATGATAAGACAATGAAAGAATACGAAGGAAAGATCCGTCAGGTACTTTCTTATATGCCATATGCAGAGATTATGTATGTATCTGCACTGACAGGACAGAGACTTCCGAAACTGTATGATATGATCGATATGGTCATTGAGAACCAGACACTTCGTATTGCGACAGGAGTTCTCAATGAGATCATGACAGAGGCAGTTGCTATGCAGCAGCCACCGTCAGATAAAGGTAAGAGATTAAAACTCTATTATATTACGCAGGTTGCTGTTAAGCCACCGACATTTGTTATCTTTGTAAATGACAAGGAGCTGATGCATTTCTCCTATACAAGATATCTTGAGAATAAGATCCGAGAGGCATTTGGCTTCAGAGGAACTTCACTGAAGTTCTTCATCCGTGAGAGAAAGGAAAAGGATCAGTAGAATGGAACGTATTATCTGTCTGGTGATTGGATATGCCTGCGGACTCCTGCAGAGTGGTTATCTGGTCGGAAAGATGCATCATATTGATATAAGAAAAGCAGGAAGCGGAAATTCTGGTTCGACGAATGCACTGCGTGTTATGGGATTGAAAGCAGGACTTATGACATTCGCAGGAGATGTGTTGAAGTGTTTTGCAGCAGTGCTCATTGTCCGTGCAATATACCATGGAAGTAATATTCTTCCGCTTCTGATGATGTATGCAGGAGCAGGAGTTACTTTGGGACATAACTTCCCATTTTATATGAATTTTAAAGGTGGGAAGGGAATCGCTGTTATGGCAGCACTTGTTGTAAGCAACTGTTTCTGGCATCTGCCGTACAGTTCCATCCTGTTTTTTGTCACACTGGCATTCTTTCTTGTGCCGGTGCTTGTGACAAGATATGTTTCCCTTGGTTCATTGCTTGCTTATGCAGTATTTTTTATCCAGATGGTGATCTTCGGACAGCTTGGATGGTTTGATATGGCGAAGGGTGCGGTATATGAGTTATGTGTGATCACGTTCTTACTTACAGCACTTGCATGGTACAGACACCGCGCCAATATTAAACGTCTGTTGAATGGAACAGAGAATAAATTCGGTTCAAAGAAATAAAAGAAGCGAAGAAAAGGAGAGATGATATGGCAAAAGTAGGAGTTCTTGGGGCAGGAAGCTGGGGAACAGCTCTGGCAATCCTTCTTCATGATAATGGACATGATGTAACTGTCTGGTCGATCGATCCGAAAGAAGTGGAGATGTTGAGTGAGAAGCGGGAGCATGTATCAAAACTTCCGGGTGTCCATATTTCAGAAGAGATTATGATCACAAATGAGATGGAAGAGGCTATTAAAGGAAAAGATTTCTTAGTTCTTGCAGTTCCTTCTATCTTTACAAGGAGTACAGCGGCAAAGATGAAGCCGTATGTTGTTGATGGGCAGATGATCGTTGATGTAGCGAAGGGAATCGAGGAAGATACACTGATGACGCTGTCTCAGCAGATCAGCCAGGAGATTCCGCAGGCGGACGTAGCAGTGCTCAGTGGACCGACACATGCAGAAGAAGTAGGAAGAAAGCTTCCAACATCCTGCGTGATCGGTGCAAAGACAAAAAAGACAGCAGAGTATTTGCAGTCTGCATTTAACAGTAAAGTATTCCGTGTGTATACAAGTCCTGACATGCTTGGAATCGAGCTTGGAGGTTCTCTTAAGAATGTCATCGCACTTGCGGCAGGAATTGCAGATGGTCTCGGCTATGGAGATAATACAAAGGCTGCCCTGATCACACGTGGTATTGTTGAGATCGGAAGACTTGGCGTGAAGATGGGCGGCAAGTTCGAGAGCTTTTGTGGACTTACCGGAATCGGTGATCTGATCGTTACTTGTGCCAGTGTTCATAGCCGTAATCGTAAAGCCGGTTACTTGATGGGACAGGGCAAGTCTATGGAAGAGGCTATGAAGGAAGTAAACATGGTTGTTGAAGGTGTCTATTCTGCGAAAGCAGCTATAAAGCTTGCACAGAAATATGAAGTGCCAATGCCGATCGTAGATGAGATCAACAAGGTTCTTTTTGAAGGAAAGGATCCAAAACAGGCAGTAGATGACCTGATGCTTCGCGAGTCTAAGATTGAGAACTCTTCTCTTCTCTGGGAAGAATAAGAGAACGAAACGAATATAAAATTAAAAGTCATACCCCTTTGTCTGGCTGCATACATTGGTATCAGCAGAACAAGGGGGTATTTTTATGGATTCATTTCAGGTATACAAGGATATGAAAGCAAGGACAAACGGAGAAATCTACATCGGAGTTGTGGGGCCGGTTCGGACAGGCAAGTCAACGTTCATCAGGCGTTTTGCGGAGCTTTTGATTCTGCCGAATCTTAAGGAAGAGCATGTAAAGCAGCGGACACAAGATGAACTTCCTCAGGCAGCATCGGGAACTACGATCATGACAACAGAGCCGAAGTTTGTTCCAAAAGAAGCAGCGGATGTAAAGCTTTCAGATGACATAGAGGTGAAGATCCGGCTGGCAGACTGTGTTGGGTTCATGGTGGATGGGGCGAATGGCCATACCGAGAATGGGCAGGAGCGTCAGGTGAAGACGCCATGGTATGACTATGAGATACCATTTACAAAGGCGGCCGAGATCGGAACACAAAAGGTGATACATGATCATGCGACGATTGGATTTGTTGTGACTACAGATGGAAGTGTGACAGATCTGCCAAGAGAAAACTATGTGGCAGCAGAAGAGCGGACGGTGAAAGAACTCCGGCAGATCGGGAAGCCATTTCTTATTTTATTGAATTGCCAAAAACCGTATTCGAAAGAGACGGAACGTCTGAAATCAGTGCTTGAAGAGAAATATGCGGCACCTGTTTATCCGGTGAATTGTGAACAGCTCAAAGAAGACGATATTTATGAAATGATGCGTCAGGTACTGTATGAATTTCCTGTCACGGAAATAGAATTTTATATTCCGAAATGGGTGGAAATGTTGTCATGTGATCACAGAATCAAGAAAGATCTGATTGAGAATGTGAAGAAAATTATGGCTCAGATGTCAGATCTGCGAAGTGTCTCCGGAAAAGACTGGAAGACAGAAAGTCCATACATAGACCAGATCCTGTTGGATCAGGTAGAGATGGACACAGGAAAGGTTATATTGCGGATTTCTTTCTGCCAGAAGTATTATTATGAAGTGTTGAGTGAGTTGACAGGAACTCAGATCCGCAGTGAGTATGAATTGATTTCTCTGATGAAAGAGCTTTCTTCTATAAAAGAAGAATTCAGTCAGATCAAGGATGCATTTGCGGATGTGAAGATGAAAGGCTACGGAGTAGTCAGCCCGAAGAAAGAAGAAATTCATCTGGATGAGCCGGTAATCATCAAGCAGGGAAGTAGATATGGAGTAAAGATCCGTTCCGAGGCACCATCGATCCATATGATTCGTGCGAATATAGAAACGGAGATCGCACCGATCGTGGGAAGTGAGAAACAGGCAGAAGACCTTGTTGCATATATTAAAAAAGAGAGCGAAGGTCCACAAGGCGTCTGGGGAACAAATATTTTTGGCAAATCAATTGAAGATCTTGTGATGGATGGTATGCGTAATAAGATTACACTGATCAACGAAGAAAGTCAGGTAAAACTGCAGGATTCTATGCAGAAGATCGTAAACGACAGCAATGGTGGTCTGGTCTGCATTATTATATAGTGATCGTGAGCTTTTTTTTTACAGGAAAATATGATAAGATAAACAGTAAGTAAAATATGCAAAAGAAAGCGAGGAATTCAGTGTTGCTGAATCACCAACAGAGAAAGATTCTTGAATTATTGTGTAAAACAGAACATGTGACTGCGAGTGAACTGGCCGGTCAGCTTGGAATTGGCGTGAAGACAGTAAGAGTCAGGATCAAGGAACTGAATCCGGAGCTTGAGAAGAATGGGATCCAGATTTTATCAAAGTCCAGGTACGGATATTATTTGGATCCAAGACAGCCGGAAGGTATCGAAGGACTGCTGAATCCGAAGGAGAATGAAGATCCGGTGATTCCGTCGAATAATCAGGAGAGAGTACATTTTCTCCTTGCATATCTTCTGAACAGAACGGAATATATCAAGTCAGAGGAGTTGTGTGATTTCCTTTATATTTCTAAGGGGACGCTGACGAATACACTCCGGCAGGTTGAGGAAACTTATCAGAAGTATGGTATTACAGTTCATAAGAAGCCGGGATATGGTATCCGTGTGGAAGGCAGTGAATTTAATCTGCGTCAGTGTATGGTGGATGTCTTTGTAAAGCAGGATAGTCTGGAAGGAATCGGAAGACGGCATCAGACGGATGAGATCGAGACACTGGGGAAAATGGTCTATCAGTGTCTGAAGAAATATGAAATCGAACTTTCTGAGATTGCTTACAATGACTTTGTGGAACATATTTATGTGGCAATGCGAAGGATACGTCAGGAGAAATATGTTGAATCGCAGGCAGCGGATATGCTTGGAAGAAAAGAGAAGCAGTTTGTGGAAGAACTGACAGAGCTGGTGGGCACGCATTATCAGATTCATTTTTCTCAGGATGAGAAGAATTATCTGACACTGCAGCTTGTGGGGAAGGTTTATATCGACAGTGAGACAGAACAGGAAAATTTCGTGATGCAAAGCGAGATCGACCGTCTTATTACTGAGATGCTGGAGATGATCTACAGGGAATTCCATGTTGATTTCAGGAATGATTTTCATCTGCGTATGGAGCTGAACCGACATATGGTTCCGTTTGTCCTTCGTATGAAATATCATATGATCCTGCGAAACCCGATGCTGGAAGAGATCCGTAAGAATTATGTGCTTTCTTATACGATGGCGTCCCAGGCGGCAATTGCACTGGGGGAATATTTTCAGCAGTCGATTTCAGAAGATGAGATTGCCGGACTCGCAGAGGTTCTTGAACTGGCTTTGGAGCAGCAGGAGAATGAACAGAAGAAGTTTTCGATTCTGATCGTATGTGCATCTGGGAAGACGAGTTCAGAAATTCTCAGATATAAGTACAGCAGAGAATTTAAAGAGTATATTGAAAAGATTTATGTATGTAATCTTTATGAACTGGAGAACTTTCCGTTTGAAAAAGTGGATTATGTATTTACAACGGTACATATCTCTTCTTATGTACCGGTACCGATTTTGGAGATTGGTTCCTTTCTGCAGGACAATGACATTGACAGGGTGAGAAAGCTTTTTGTAAGAGAGAGTAAGGATTTTCTGCAGAAATATTTTAAGAAGGAATTATTTTTTACGGATGTGGAAGGAAAGACGAAGGATGAGGTTCTGAAGAACCTGTGCCGGAAGGTTGAGAAGGAGAAGGGACTTCCGGAGACATTCACTGCATCTGTTTTGAAGAGAGAGGAACTTACACCAACAGATTATGGTAATCTGGTGGCACTTCCACACCCGGAGCGTGCCTTCCAGGAGCGTGCTTTTGTTGCAGTGGCAGTTCTGAAAGAACCAATATTCTGGTTCCGGCAGAAGGTGCAGGTCGTATTTTTGACGGCGATCGGAAGGGAAGAGGATGAGAATCTGCAGCAGTTCTATGAGGCAACGACAGATCTGATCCTTCGTCCGACAGATGTGCAGAATCTGATTCGTCATCCGGATTATGACAGGTTGATCCAGTTATTGCGCAGAGCAGAAGAATAAAATGTATTTAATCTCCTTGATGAATGTGATTATATGTTCAGTGATTCAAAAGTGACCACATTGATTGTGGTCATTTTTTGAGTGGAGCTTTTTAAAAATATATGTTAAATTAAGGTCAGTCGAGGGACAGGAAAGGAAATGACGATGAGACATCTAACATTGATCTGTATGGCAGGTATTTCAACGAGCCTCTTAGTGAATAAAATGAAACGGCTGATTCGGAATGAGAATCTTGAGATTGCAGTCACAGCGATGTCGGAACGTGCATTTCAGGGTTACACAGGTCAGACAGATGTTCTGCTGCTTGGTCCGCAGCTGGGACATCGGTTCGAAAGCCTGAAAGAACAGTATGAGTCCAAAGGCATCCGCATAGACAGGATTGATCCGGAGTATTTCGGAGCAATGGATGCGAAGGCTGTACTGGAGCAGGCATTTCCAGACCTGTCTGGACAAATAGGTGATAAATAAAATAAATTAAAGATAGGAGAATGTATCATGGCAAAATTTACTTATGTAGTACAGGATAACGAAGGAATCCACGCAAGACCGGCAGGAATGCTTGCAAAAGAAGCAAAAGCTCTTGAGGGAGTTAAGGTTACAATCGCCGGAAACGGAAAAACAGCTGACGCTACAAGACTGATGGCTATCATGGCTATGGGTATCAAAAAAGGTATGGAAGTTGAAGTAACAGTTGAAGGTGAGAACGAAGAAGCTGCAGCAGCTAAGATGGAAGAGTTCTTCAAAGCAAACCTGTAAGAGAAAGTCATACATATACTCATTCAATTTCTAGTTAAGAAAAGATGTTTTAACAGATCAATAATAAGGATTAGCCCTCCGGAAGAAAGATCTGTCAGGACATCTTTTTGTTTTTATTGAAAACGCTCCGCTTAGGATGCGCACTGCGGCGTATAATGTAGGCGTCGCAAGCGACCGCCGCAGGCGCAAGAATGTGCCTCGGCACATTCTTTGTTCTAGTTGCACAAAAGTTTATTGTTCTGTATAATGAGAAAGTACGAGTGGAGATCATAGTAGAATTAAGAAAGGGGCAGACAGAAGATGAGAGCAGTTATTTTATCATTAGATACAGGGGCATATAAAGCAAAAGCGGATGTGGCAGCGGCAGCATCACTCAAAAGAATGCTGGAGCAGGTTGGGATTGAAGTCCGGGCAGCAAAAGCATTTCCAGAGGATAAAGAAATGTTGAAAACAGTGCTCTGTAAGCTGGCAGATGCGGGAATGGTTGAACTGGTTCTGACAACCGGAGCAGTTGGATTCCTGGAGAAGCATTGTGCGCCGGATGCTGTGAGGGAGACAGCAGACCGTCTGCTTCCAGGTATTCCGGAAGCACTCAGGGCTTATAATCTTCGTCATACAAAGAAAGTGATTCTGGATCGTTCAGAGGCTGGAATCAGAAAGAAGACATTGATGATCAATCTGCCGGAGAGTGCCAAGATGGCAAAGGAAGATCTGGAATATATACTTCCAGAAGTGGTACAGGTGGTAGATACTTTTTCATTAAGATAAAAACAGAAGGATGGAATAACAGGAGAGATTGAAAATGCTGGTAAAAATATATACAGATGGTGCAGCGCGCGGAAACCCGGACGGACCGGGCGGATATGGAACAGTGCTTGAGTATGTCGACACGAAGGGACAGCTTCATAAGAAGGAATTGTCCCAGGGATATGAGAAGACAACGAATAACAGAATGGAGTTGATGGCTGTAATTGCAGGTCTGGAGGCTTTAAACCGTTCCTGTGAAGTAGAAGTCTATTCGGATTCACAATATGTTGTGAATGCGTTTAACCAGCACTGGGTAGACGGCTGGATCAAGAAGGGATGGAAACGCGGGAAGAATGAACCGGTGAAGAATGTAGACCTTTGGAAACGTCTGTTAGAAGCAAAGCAGAAACACAGCGTGACATTTCACTGGGTAAAGGGGCATGATGGACATCCACAGAATGAAAGATGTGATGAACTTGCAACAACTGCTGCAGATGGAACGAATCTTATCGTAGACGAAGGGCTGTAAGAATTCGAAAACAATGATTGATTAATAAAAATCAAGAAGAAAATCTTGAAAACAGTGGACAACAGAGGGATTTCTTAGTATAATTGAAAACTGTGTTGAGTAAGACAGACAATCGCGGCTGCAAGTGCCGAAAGGCCGCAGGTGAGGAAAGTCCGGGCTTCATAGGGCAGGATGCCGGATAACGTCCGGTGGAGGTAACTCCCAGGCCAGTGCAACAGAAATAAACCGCCTGTGCATTTTGTGCAGGTAAGGGTGGAAAGGCAGTGTAAGAGACTACCGCCTTGCTGGTAACAGGAAGGGCACATGTAAACCCCATCCGAAGCAAGACCGAATATAAGCAATGTGGCTGCCCGTCACGCTTAAGGTGGGTCGCTTGAGCGCAGCGGTAACGCGGCGCCTAGATAGATGATTGTTCAACGACATAACCCGGCTTATCGTTTTGCTCAATCAATGGAGGGAGTTTCTATTTAGAAACTCCTTTTGTATTTTAGTTATTAATAATGCGGAAGAAGTTATTTGAGATAGATTCTTTTGCAAGAGACAGACAACGGAGGAATTAAGACCATGGGAATGAAAATTAATGCAGAATTACCATTACCTGCAAACCTGAAGGCGGAATACCCGCTTCCGAAAGAACTGGCAGAGATCAAGAAGAAACGTGATGCGGAGATTCGGGAGATTTTTGAAGGAAAATCCGATAAATTTGTTGTTATCGTGGGACCATGTTCCGCAGACAATGAAGATTCTGTGTGCGATTATGTGAATCGTCTTGCAAAAGTGAACGAGAAGGTATCAGACCGACTGATGATCATTCCTCGTATTTATACAAACAAACCACGTACAACAGGAGAAGGATATAAGGGAATGCTCCATCAGCCGGATCCGGATCAGGCTCCAAACCTTCTTGAGGGTATCATTGCAATCCGCAGAATGCATATCCGCGCGATCAAAGAGACAGGACTGACATCCGCAGACGAGATGCTTTATCCGGAGAACAGAAGCTATCTTGACGATATCCTTTCTTATGAGGCAATCGGTGCCCGTTCGGTAGAGAATCAGCAGCACCGTCTGACAGCCAGTGGAATGGACATTCCGGTTGGTATGAAGAACCCGACCAGTGGAGACTTTTCAGTTATGATGAACTCCGTAATTGCTGCTCAGAACTCTCATAATTTCATTTACAGAGGAATGGATGTTACAACAGAAGGAAATGATCTTGCACATGTAATTCTTCGTGGTGGTGTTGACAAATATGGAACCTGTATTCCGAACTACCATTATGAGGATCTTGTCCGTTTGGTAGATGTTTATGCGAAGAAAGACTTGAAAAACCCGGCAGCGATCATTGATGCGAACCATTCTAACTCCAATAAGCAGTTCAAAGAACAAATTCGTATTGTCAGCGAAATTCTTCACAGCAGAAGATACAATGATGATGTGAAGAAGATGGTCAAGGGAGTTATGATCGAGAGTTATATCGAAGAAGGAAATCAGAAGATCTGCGATCATATGACTTACGGAAAATCTATTACAGATCCATGTCTGGGATGGGAAGATACAGAGAAGCTGATTTACAAAATTGCAGAAGAGTGTTAAATTTATAAGAGCCAGGACAGATACCACACACGGTAACTGTTCTGGCTCTTATATTAGATGTGGGAGTCAATCCCACATCTGATATAGATAAACGATGGATTATCTGCGGCTATATTTCTCCTCGCAGTACTGGCATCTGTATACCTGATTCTCTTCATCAGTAAGTACAAATACATGATCAAGTCCCTGCTCGATAGATGTGATACATCTTGGGTTCTTGCAGCGGATCACATTTTTGATCTTCTTAGGAAGAGTCAGAGGTTTCTTGGAGATGATCTCTCCGTTTTCAATAATATTTACAGTAATGTTGTGATCGATGAATCCGAGGATATCAAGATCCATGAAATCGATCGGGCATTCAATCTTCATGATATCTTTTTTGCCCATTTTATTACTTTTTGCATTTTTGATGATGGCAACACAGCAGTCTAATTTATCCAGGTGAAGGTATTTATAAATCTCCATGCTTTTGCCGGCTTCAATGTGGTCAAGAACGAATCCTTCAGCGATACGTCCTACAGTTAATGTATTTTCTAACATTTTGTTACCCCTTTCGTACTATGAAATATGATTATATTAGTCAACGTGAATATCCAAAAGTGTAAGGATCAGAGCCATACGCACATATACTCCGTACTGAACCTGACGGAAATAAGCAGCACGTGGATCGTCATCAACGTCAACAGAGATTTCATTTACACGCGGAAGCGGATGAAGAACATACATATCTTCCGGAGCGAGTTTCATTTTCTCTTTGTCGAGAATGTAGAAGTCTTTCATACGTACGTAGTCTTCTTCATTGAAGAAACGTTCTTTCTGAACACGTGTCATGTACAGAATATCAAGTTTTGGCATTGCTTCTTCCAGACGTACAACTTCTTCGTAAGGAATGTTCATCTTGTCAAGTACATCATGACGGATGTATTCCGGAAGTCTTAATTCTTCTGGAGAGATCAGTACAAAACGGATGCCTGTGTATCTCACGAGTGCTGTGATCAGTGAGTGAACAGTACGACCGAATTTTAAGTCACCACACAGACCGATTGTCATGTTGTCAAGTCTTCCTTTTACGTTAAGGATTGTGAGAAGGTCTGTCAGTGTCTGTGTCGGGTGCTGGTGTCCACCGTCTCCTGCGTTGATCACCGGAATTTTAGAATGCTGGCAGGCAACCATCGGAGCACCTTCTTTTGGGTGTCTCATTGCACAGATATCTGCGTAGCAGGAGATTGTACGGATTGTATCAGATACACTTTCTCCTTTTGAAGCAGAACTGGAGCTTGCGGAAGAGAATCCCATAACGCTTCCTCCAAGGTTCAGCATTGCGGCTTCATGGCTTAAACGTGTACGAGTACTTGGCTCATAGAATAAAGTCGCAAGTTTCTTTCCGTCGCAGGCATGTGCGTATTTGTCAGGATGTGCCTCAATATCCTGCGCAAGTTTCAACAGTTCGTCCAGTTCTTCCACTGAGAAGTCCAGTGGGCTCATTAAATGTCTCATAAGTAACCTCCTTGTGTGATTGAATCACATTATTTATATTCTAGTAGATCAGTAACGGCTTTTCTCTTAGGTGCTTGCGGATCATCATCCGGCCAGCCGACTGCAATCAGAGCTGCCAGTTCCCTCTCTGGCGGAATCTCTAAAAGTTCTGTAATTTTTTCCTCATCAAAGATGCCCATGATTACAGTACCAAGTCCCTGTTCTTTTGCAGCAAGACAGAAAGACTGGCAAGCAACACCAACGTCAAACATCTGCCATCTGTCCCCCTTTTTTGTGCTGTAGGATCCGTCACGTTCAAAACCGGATCTGCTTTTGATAAAAGTAACAGCAACCAGCATAGGAATTTGACGGATAATATTAGAATTGTAAACAGGGGTATAATCATCAGCGATCTTTTTGAGAATAGAGGGGTCTTCAATTGCAATATAACGAGTGATCTGTGTGTTTTTCCAAGACGGAGAATAGGAAGCAATAGAAATAATAGAATCAATAATAGAATGATCAATATGATCAGGTTTATATTTTCTTATGCTTCTGCGCATCTTGATACAATCAGAAACGTTCATTTGTATACCTCCCAATGTTTTATTCGAGACGCTTGAATCAGATAAAAACCGATTGTTCTCGTATTCCATACCATGATATACTAAAACGAGAAGATTTTCAACAGGAAAATAAACTTTTTTCAAAGGATAGATTTTGTGGAAAAAATGTATTATACTTGGTACTGTTCATGCAGTGTTTTTACTATAATTAATTGTGTTACAAATCAGTATAAAAGAGATGCAGTATGGATGGAGTTTTTTAGTAAGGAGAAGTTAGGATGGCAACACTTGAAGAACTGAGAGTAGAGCTCGACAAGATAGATAACCAGATGGTGGAACTTTATCAGAAGAGAATGAATGTCTGCCGTGAGGTTGGAGATTATAAGGTGAAAGCCGGACGTAAAGTGTATGACCGGCAGAGGGAGCAGGAGAAACTTGCAGATGTGGCATCAAAGGTTGACAATGATTTTGATAAGAACGGAGTTCGTGAATTATATACGCAACTGATGTCTATGAGCAGAAAACTGCAGTATCAGAAGCTGGTAGAAGCAGGCGCACTTGGAAGGCTTCCTTTTATTCAGATTGATTCTCTTGAGAAGGATACTGCCAGAGTTGTGTTCCAGGGAACAGAAGGTGCTTACGGAGAAGCGGCAATGCATCAGTTCTTTGGAGAAGATGTGAATTGCTTTCATGTAAGAACATTCCGTGATGCAATGACTGCGATTGAAGAAGGGGCTGCGGATTATGCGGTTCTTCCGATTGAAAATTCATCTGCAGGTCCGGTGAACGAGATGTATGATCTTCTGGATGAATTTGAGAATTATATTGTTGCTGAGACGATCCTTCCGGTAGTGCATACTTTGTCAGGACTTCCGGGAACAACACTTACAGATATCAAACGTGTTTATTCGAAAGCAGAAGCCCTTATGCAGACGACAGGGTTTTTGAATGACCATGCAGACTGGCAGCAGATCAGTGTAGTGAATACGGCAATCGCTGCGCAGAAAGTAGTAAAAGATGGAGATAAGGCACAGGCAGCTGTATGTAGTGCCTATGCGGCGAAGATTCATGGGTTGGAAGTTCTCGCAGATAATATAAATGACGAGCCAGATAACTGTACACGCTTTATCGTGGTGACAAATCAGAAGGTTTATCTGAAGCATGCGTCAAAGATCAGTATTGAATTCGAACTTCCGCATCAGAGTGGGGCTCAGAGTGGTTCTCTTTATGATCTTCTGTCACATTTTGTATACAATAATATAAATATGACAAAGATTGAATCAAGACCTGTGAAAGGAAAACAGTGGGAATATCGTTTCTTTGTAGATTTTGATGGAAGTCTGGAGGATGCAGCAGTGAAGAATGCATTGCGTGGACTGAGGGAAGAAGCAACGAATTTGAGAATTCTTGGAAATTACTAGATATTAGAATAGATAGAAAAACAGAATACAGAGCAGGTGGAGCGAAAGCTCCAGAGGGATTTACTGGAAAAGAGGTTATTTAGAATGCGTACAAACGAACTGATGCTGTATAAAAATATGGAATATGGAGAGATTCTAAAGGATATCACATTCCTGATTGATAATTATGAGAGTGAATTTTATAACAAAGAAGATTTAAGAGGACTCCTTTTTGATTGTATCAATGAACTTTTGGAATTATCAGTAAGCCACGGTTTTGAAGGGAATCTGTGGCATACTTATCTGACATTTCTTCTTGCAAGTGATGAGAATGCATACAGCACTTCCTGTGAGATCGTAGGAGAGATTGAAGGTAGTCTGAATGAGATTGCACTTCATGATTTTGCTATTTTTAAGGAAATGTTTGACTATGATTTCGAGGAACTGGAAAAGAGTCTGGACGCTGACTGCCTGAAGATCATCATGGATTATAAGAGCGGTAACAGTGGCGGTAAAGTGTTCAACCGTCGTGTCAGGGACAGAATCTGTGATCTCAGCCGTGCCCTTGCCGCGACGCAGAACGTAGATCATTTCAAGCGTACACTGACGCAGTTTTATAAGGAATTTGGAGTTGGTAAACTTGGACTTCACAAGGCATTTCGTGTGGAGCATCCGGAGAATTCTGATGTGGAGATCATACCGATCACAAACATTGCACATGTACATCTCGATGATCTTGTAGGTTATGAAGATGCAAAGAAAAAGCTGGTTGATAACACGAAAGCATTTGTAGAAGGGAAGAAAGCAAATAACTGTCTGATGTTCGGAGATGCCGGAACAGGAAAATCTTCCTCGATCAAGGCTATTTTAAATCAGTATTATGACCAGGGACTTCGTATGATCGAGGTGTATAAACACCAGTTCCAGGATCTGAATGATGTAATCGCTCAGATTAAGAATAGAAATTATAAATTCATTATTTATATGGATGATCTTTCTTTTGAAGAATTTGAAATTGAATACAAATATTTGAAGGCAGTAATCGAAGGTGGTCTGGAGAAGAAACCGAAGAATGTGTTGATCTATGCGACATCAAACCGCCGTCATCTGATCCGTGAGACATTCCGTGATAAGCAGGACAGAGATGAAGATATGCATACAAATGATACAGTACAGGAGAAGCTGTCATTGGTTGCAAGATTTGGCGTTACGATTTATTTCGGTTCACCGGATAAGAAGGCATTCCAGGAGATCGTGCGTGTACTTGCGAAAAAGAATGGAATCAATATGCCGGAAGAGCAGCTGCTTCTTGAGGCGAATGCATGGGAACTGTCTCATGGCGGTTTGTCTGGAAGAACAGCACAGCAGTTTATTGATTATCTGGCAGGACGGGAGTAATGCATTGTGTGGAAGGCTTTTAGAGTCAAACAGAGCTTGGAAAATGGAATAACAGAAGAGAAAAACAAGAGTGGATTTCGCAAAAAGATGATATCTGTACAGTTACTGATCGTACTTGTTGCGGTTATGCTGTTTTGGTCTGGATGTGCCGGGAAGATGAATGCAAAGAAGATTTTTCGTCAGTCTTCGGAAAATATGCAGAAAGTAACTTCTTCAGCAAACCATGTGGAGCTGGCAATTCAGATGTCTGATATTTTAAATCTGATGGAAGTAAACATGGAGATGGATCTGGAGAACACGACAGAGCCTCCGGCCGGTCATGCGAAAGGAACTGCCAGGGTGACGATCAAAGATTCTGAGGTATCTGCAGATCTGGAACTTTATCAGGTGGAGGAAGACGGAAAACAAGTGACATATAGTGGCACGAATGGATCCTGGAAGAAAGAGAGTGCAGAAGGAAGCAGCGAGAATCACCTTGGTATTGACGGAAATATTTTCGCACAGGAGGGGAAAGCGCTTGAGTCTTTCCACCTGTCCGAGCAGGAGACAACAGTAAATGGCAAGGCATGTTATCAGTTGTATGGCGATGTAACAGGAACGGAGCTTATGGGTCTTCTTGGCAAAGAGATGGTAGAAGCATATCATCTGGTGAATCTCCCGGAGGAGGATGCAATCCGTAATTTGAAAATCCCTGTTATTTTTGACATTTACAAAGAAGAACTGCTTCCGGCGAAGATCGTTGTAGACATGAGTGATGTAATGGGAGATTTATATAAGTCTTACGGAGAGACTACGAAAGTAAATCTTTACTCGATCGTGCTTCAGTTTACGGACTATAACAAGGTGGATGAAATCCATGTTCCGGATGAAATAAAGAATTCTGCGAAATAAAAGAAACGTTGCCAGAAATCCTATGGTTGATGCTATATAAAAAGAAGGAAGCTTCAGACCGGGCACATGCCGCTGAAGTCTTCCTTCTTTTTGTTATTACCACTTATTTCATATTACTCAAGTTCTTCTATGTTGCTGATATCGCTGTCAATCACCATGGAGTAATTTGTATAATAGACGACAAATCCAGGTTTCCCACCATTTGGTTTTTTGACCTGTTTTTTCTCCACGTAGTCAATCTCAACTTTATCGGAACCTCGCATGCTGGAATAATAAGCTGCAAGTCTGGCTGCTTCTTCGAATGTACGGTCCGGAAGTTCATCCCCATGTGTTTTGACAATGACATGGGATCCCGGAGCTTGTTTTGCATGGAACCACCAGTCATTTCCGACTGCAAAGTGGAACGTCAGTTCTTCATTCTGAAGATTGTTCTTTCCGACATACATATGATAACCGTCACTGGAAATGTAATGGAGTGGTTTGTTTTTTATCTTGACTTTTTTCTTTGTATATTTTCTGCGGATATAGCCGGAGTTTGTGAGCTCTTCTTTGATTTCAGCAAGATCATCTTCTGTCAGTGCAATATCAAGTGCCGTCTGAATGGATTCCAGATAAGTGATCTCGTCCAATGTCTCTTTGCAAAGAACAGAAAGTGCTTCAAAAGTACGTTTTTGCTTGTTATATTTTGCAAAATAACGCTGGGAATTTTCCTGCGGTGTCTTTAATGGATCCATCGGAATGGATACCATTTCATTGGTGTAATAGTTCAGGCATTCAAGAGTCTTTGCGCCTTCCTCCAGATTGTATCCATAAGTGTTGATCAATTCGCCGTACACTTTATATTTTTCACGATTTTCTGTGTCTCTCAACTGACGCAGCTGCAAGTCGTATTTTTTCCGGTTTCGTTCTAATGCAGTCTGAACTACGTGACGCAGATCAACCGATTTCTGTCGGATGCGGGTAATGAGACTGCGTGTCGAATAATAAGTCTCAAGTACTTCGGAAATAGAATCATATTCTACCCTTGTATAGTTGACAAAATGACTCAGTGGAAGAGCAGAGAATTCTTTTGGCTCTTTTCCATCGAAATAAATACCAGGTGAAAAGCTATCTTCTTTGATCGCGGATAAATAAATCTCAAACTGTGTATATAGATGAAGTAAAATATCAGCAGAATACTCCTGGGCCGGGACAGAAGAATCCATTCCTGCAAGGGAGCAGATCTCCTCCGCGGTTACAGGACTGATTCCGGTAAAACTTGTATAAATTGCTTTGGCAAGTGGCATTGGTTTACCTGTCAGATGCGCTGCAAATTCTTCAGAAGTTACCGTGAGCGGATCTACTTTCTGCATGGTGTCCGGGATGAAATACTCTCTTCCCGGAAGAACTTCCCGGACAGAACTCATCTGTGCAGATACATGTTTGATACTGTCAATGATCTTACCCTGATCGTTACAGAAAATGATATTGCTGTGTTTTCCCATGATCTCGACGATCAGATCTTTCCGGCAGAGGTCACCAAGTTCATCGAGATGTTCAATTGTAAAATGAATAATACGCTCAAGTCCCGGCTGCCAGATATCAACAATGCGGCCGCCGCTGATATGTTTACGAAGAAGCATACAGAAGTTTGGGGCAGTCATCGGACTTGGCTTATTCTTCGAGGTCAGATAGACTAGCGGAAGAGAAGCATCCGCCGAAATCGACAGACGATACTGACCTTTCGTTGATTTGACTGTCAGAAGAAGCTCATCCGCTTCCGGTTGTGCAATCTTTGAAATTCTTCCGTTTAATAATTTATGTTTTAATTCGCTGGTGAGACTCGCCACAACGATTCCATCAAAAGCCATATTGTTTCCTCCTGAATAAAAGGTTTGTTTTCACATTTTTTAATTGTAACATAAATCGAATCTTTATAAAAGACTTGTTGACCATTTACAAACATTTGATGTATAATAGATTAGATTATAGTAAACAGAGGATGAAGACAATGATCAAAAGTATGACAGGCTTTGGCAGATGTGAGATTCAGCAGGATTCCAAGAAGTTTACCGTTGAGTTAAAGAGTGTAAACCACCGTTATCTTGATGTGAACATCAGAATGCCGAAGAAACTTAATTTTTTTGAAACATCCATCCGGACACTTCTGAAGTCTTATGCGAACCGCGGGAAAGTTGATATCTTTATTACATATGAAGATCTGTCACAGGCGCAGAGCTCTGTGAAATATAATCCATTGATCGCGGCAGAATATATGAAGTATTTTAAGCAGATGGAAGAAGAATTCGGGCTGGAAAATGACATCAGCGTATCTGCACTTGCAAGATTTCCGGAAGTTCTTACGATGGAAGAGCAAGTGGAAGATGAAGAGGAGCTTTGGAATGGACTGAAGAAAGCACTGGAAGGGGCTTTTACACAGTTTGTTGAGACGAGAATAACAGAGGGTGAGAACCTGAAGAAAGATATTCTTGCGAAGCTTACATTTCTGGAGCAGGAGGTCTCTGCGGTAGAAGAACGTTCTCCACAGATTGTGGCAGAATACCGACAGAAACTGGAAGAGAAAGTGGCTGAGTTACTGGCAGATACACAGATGGAAGAAAACCGCCTGGCAGCAGAAGTGATTCTGTATGCAGATAAGATCTGTACAGATGAGGAAGTTGTGCGGTTGAAGAGCCATATTCAGCATATGAGAGCAACATTGGAGGAGAAAGAAGGAATCGGGCGTAAGCTGGATTTCATTGCGCAGGAGATGAATCGCGAAGCAAATACGATTTTGTCTAAAGCGAATGATATTGAGGTTTCCAATCATGCAATCAGTCTGAAGACAGAGATTGAGAAGATCAGAGAGCAGATACAGAATATAGAATAGAGTAAAAGAGGGCAGGATCATGAATAAAAAAGGTATTTTGATTGTCGTATCCGGATTCTCAGGAGCCGGAAAAGGTACATTGATGAAAGAATTAATGAGAAAATATCCGGAGAATTATGCTTTATCCATCTCTGCGACAACAAGAGGTCCACGTGACGGGGAAGTAGATGGCAGAGAATATTTCTTCCTTTCCAGGGAGAAATTTGAAAAAATGATTGCCAATAATGAATTGATAGAGTATGCTAAATACGTGGAAAACTATTATGGCACACCGCGTGCATATGTTGAGAAGATGTTGGATGAAGGGAAAGACGTGATTCTTGAGATCGAGATTCAGGGAGCACTGAAAGTGAAAGAAAAGTTCCCGGATACGCTTCTGATGTTTGTGACACCGCCGAATGCCAGAGAACTGAAGTCCCGTCTGGTAGGAAGAGGGACAGAGACGATGGAGGTTATTGAGTCCAGAATGAACCGTGCCTGTGAAGAGGCAGAGGGAATGAGTGCTTATGACTATCTTGTCGTGAATGATGAACTGGATGATTGTGTTGAAGAGATGCATTCTATTATCCAGGGAGAACACCACAGAAGTTCACGCAATGTGAATTTTATGAATGACATAAAAGAAGAATTGGAAGAGTTGAAAGGAGAAAATTAATATGCTGCATCCATCTTACACTGACTTGATGAAAGTAGTTAACAAAGACGTTGAAGAGGGAGATTCTAAGGTTGTAAACAGCCGTTATTCTATCGTAATGGCTACATCTAAGCGTGCAAGACAGCTGATCGCCGGAGAACTTCCGCTTGTACCTGTGAAAGACGGACAGAAGCCGCTTTCCATTGCAATCGAAGAACTGAATGAAGGTGAGCTTAAGATCTTACCTGAGGACACTGACGAAGAGTAGAATCAGAACAGTAACGGAGCAGATGCAGAAAAGTGTAATCTGCTCTTTTGACGTTGTTGTTGAACGTTTTGTACATGCATGGAATGTATGAAATGATGCACAGAAGGTGAGATTTATTTATATTTTTTAGAGAGGATGACCAGGAGGTTTTACTAATATATGAAGATACTTTTTATATCCTTAGGATGTGATAAAAATCTGGTGGATACAGAAGTAATGCTTGGAATGCTTGCTTCAAGAGGTTACGAGATGACGAATGATGAACAGGAGGCTGATATTATTGTGATCAACACCTGTTGTTTTATCCATGATGCGAAAGAGGAAAGCATCCAGAATATTCTTGAGATGGCAGAATATAAGAAGAATGGCAGTGCAAAGGCATTGATCGTTACAGGATGTATGGCAGAGCGCTATCGTCAGGAGATTCTTGATGAGATTCCGGAGGTAGATGAAGTTCTTGGAACAACTGCATATGATCGCATTCTGGATGCGGTAGATGCGGCACTTGCAGGACAACATGAAGTTATGACAGCTGACCTTGATGCTCTTCCATTACCGGAGACGAAGCGTCTTGTAACAACAGGAGGACATTTTGCATATCTGAAGATCGCAGAAGGATGTGACAAACATTGTACGTACTGCATCATTCCGAAAATCCGTGGAAACTTTAGAAGTGTACCGATGGAACGCCTTCTGAAAGAAGCACAGGATCTGGCAGAGCAGGGCGTAAAAGAATTGATTCTTGTTGCTCAGGAGACAACGCTTTATGGAAAAGATCTTTATGGAGAGAAATCTCTTCCAAAGCTGCTCCGTGAACTTTGCAAGATCAGTGGAATCCGTTGGATCCGTATTTTATATTGTTATCCGGAGGAAATCACAGATGAACTGATCCAGGTAATGAAAGAAGAACCGAAGATCTGTCATTATCTTGATCTCCCAATCCAGCATGCGAATGATACCATCTTGAAGAGAATGGGACGCAGAACTTCAAAACAGGAGCTGATCAACATTGTGCAGAAGCTTCGTAAGGAAATCCCGGATATCTGTCTTAGAACAACACTGATCACAGGCTTTCCGGGAGAGACGCAGGAGCAGCATGAAGAGGTGATGGAATTCATTGACACACTTGAGTTTGATCGTCTTGGAGCATTTACGTATTCTCCGGAGGAAGATACACCGGCAGCCACATTCGAAGATCAGATTGATGAAGAAGTGAAAGAGGATCGTCAGGCAGATATCATGGAACTTCAGCAGGAAATTGCATTCGATAAAGCGGAAGACATGATTGGAAGAGAAGTTCTTGTCATGATCGAAGGTAAAGTCGCAGATGAGAATGCCTACGTTGGAAGAACTTATCGTGATGCACCGAATGTAGACGGACTGATCTTTATCAATACTGACGTAGAATTGATTTCCGGAGATTTTGCAAAGGTTAAAGTGACCGGAGCATTAGATTATGATTTGATAGGAGAGTTGATGTAGTATGAATTTACCAAACAAATTAACAGTATTACGTGTGATTATGGTTCCGTTTTTTGTTTTCTTTATGTTGACAGATGTAGGCGGAGCTGCGAATAAATGGATCGCACTTGTACTTTTTATTGTTGCAAGTCTGACAGATATGCTGGATGGTAAGATTGCAAGAAAATACAATCTTGTAACAAATTTTGGAAAGTTTATGGATCCGCTGGCAGATAAACTTCTTGTCTGCTCTGCAATGATCTGTCTGATTCCTTTAGGAAAACTTCCGACAGCAGTTGTTATTGTTATTATTGCAAGAGAGTTTATTATCAGTGGTTTCCGTCTGGTAGCATCTGATAATGGTGTTGTTATCGCAGCAAATTACTGGGGAAAATTCAAGACAGTATCCCAGATGGCAATGATCATTGTTCTGATTGCTGATTTTGGCGGTGTATTCGACATGGTTGGAACAGTACTGATCTGGATTGCCACAGCACTTACTGTGATTTCTCTGGTAGACTATGTGTGGGCAAACAGAGAGGTTCTTACAAAGGGAGGCATGTAAGAGATGTATCTGGAGTGGTTTTTTAAAGAGAAAGCTGCAGGTGAGAAAAGTCTGGAAGAAGTTGTAGTAGATCTTCTTGCAGAGCGTAAACTTCATGTGACAACAGCAGAATCCTGTACAGGTGGATTGATTGCAGGAACGTTAGTCAATGTGGCAGGAGCATCAGATGTGCTGAACGAGGGATATGTTACGTATTCGAATGAGGCAAAGGAACGTCTAATTCACGTTTCTCATGAGACACTTGAAACTTACGGTGCCGTGAGTGAACAGACAGCGCATGAGATGGCTGAGGGTGCTGCAAAGGCTGCGAATGCGGATGCGGCACTAAGTGCAACAGGAATTGCAGGGCCTGGAGGTGGAACAGAAGAAAAGCCGGTTGGTCTTGTATATATTGGATGTTATCTGAATGGGAAGACGACAGTGAAAGAGTGTCGTTGGAATGGAAGCCGGATGGAGAACAGACTGGATACTGTGAAAGCAGCATTGGAGATGCTGAAGGAACGTCTGGTGGAAGAGATGCCGGTGTAATAAGAAAAGATTAACTTGAAGCAGTAACTGTTTCCAAAAGGATACAGAAGCTGCTTTTCTTATACATAAATTTGTCAAGTGTCATATTTATATAATTCTTTCCCTCAGATGGTGAAAATCTTGTCAAAGTTGTGATTGACGAATGCGACAAATTGTGCGAAAATAAATACATATGGTGCAGGGAGAAAGAGTTTGTGGCAGGTGACAAATCAACTTCTCACCGCGCAGACAGTTCAGTGTTAAAAAATAATGCAGAGCTGTCAGTTTTTGTGCGAAAAAAATAGTGTACCGTATACGAAGAAAATCATACATATTGAAAGGAGTATTAACATGATTTATTCACACGAAGTAGAAATGATGTGTCCGGTAGCCCAGGGCGTAAACCATGGCGCAGCTCCAATTCCAGAAGAAGCTAAATGGGTAAAGGCAAAAGAAATCAAAGATATCTCCGGACTTACACACGGTGTAGGCTGGTGTGCTCCACAGCAGGGTACTTGTAAGCTCACACTGAACGTAAAAGACGGAATCATCCAGGAGGCACTTGTTGAGACAATCGGATGTTCAGGAATGACACATTCCGCAGCTATGGCTTCTGAGATCCTTCCGGGAAGAACACTTCTTGAAGCTCTGAATACAGACCTTGTATGTGATGCTATTAATACAGCTATGAGAGAACTGTTCCTTCAGATTGTTTACGGAAGAACTCAGAGTGCATTCTCAGAGGACGGACTTCCGATAGGAGCAGGACTTGAGGACCTTGGAAAAGGACTTCGTTCACAGGTTGGTACAATGTACGGAACACTGAAAAAAGGACCTCGTTATCTTGAGATGACAGATGGTTATGTAACAGGAATCGCACTGAACGAAGATGATGAGATCATCGGATATCAGTTTGTAAACTTCGGTAAGATGATGGACTTCATCAAAGCTGGAGACGAGCCGGCTGTAGCGCTTGAGAAAGCTAAAGGACAGTACGGACGTGTTGACGATGCTGTTAAGATCATTGACCCAAGAAAAGAGTAAGGAGGACTATTTCAATGGCATTATTTGAATCATATGAAAGAAGAGAAAAACAGATTCTTGCAAAACTCGCTGAGTATGGAATCAACTCCATCGAAGAAGCTGCAGAAGTAACTAAAGCAGCTGGTCTTGACGTTTACAAGATGGTTGAAGGAATTCAGCCAATCTGTTTCGAGAACGCTAAGTGGGCTTACACAGTAGGTGCTGCTATCGCAATCAAAAAGGGATGTACAAAGGCAGCTGATGCAGCAGCAGCAATCGGAGAAGGACTTCAGTCTTTCTGTATTCCGGGATCTGTTGCAGATCAGAGAAAAGTTGGTCTTGGACATGGTAATCTTGGAAAAATGCTTCTTGAAGAAGATACAGAGTGCTTCGCATTCCTGGCTGGACACGAGTCATTCGCAGCAGCTGAGGGTGCTATCGGTATCGCTGAGAAAGCAAACAAAGTTCGTAAAAAACCTCTGCGTGTTATCCTGAACGGTCTTGGAAAGGACGCTGCTCAGATCATCGCACGTATCAACGGATTTACATACGTTGAGACAGAACTTGACTATCACACAGGAGAACTGAAAGAAGTATTCCGTAAAGCATACTCTGAAGGACTTCGCGCGAAAGTTAACTGCTACGGAGCTAACGACGTAGTAGAAGGTGTTAAGATCATGTGGAAAGAGAATGTAGACGTATCTATCACAGGTAACTCTACAAACCCTACAAGATTCCAGCACCCAGTAGCAGGAACATATAAGAAAGAGCGTATCGAAGCTGGAAAGAAATACTTCTCAGTTGCTTCAGGTGGTGGTACAGGACGTACACTTCACCCAGATAACATGGCAGCTGGACCGGCTTCTTACGGAATGACAGATACAATGGGACGTATGCACTCTGATGCACAGTTCGCTGGATCTTCATCTGTACCGGCTCACGTTGAGATGATGGGACTTATCGGAGCAGGAAACAACCCGATGGTTGGTATGACTGTTGCTGTAGCAGTTGCTGTAGAAGAAGCTGCAAAGGCTGGTAAATTCTAAGAATCCCAGTAAAATCAAAGGTTGAAAATAGACAATGTTCGCAATTCAAAGTGTTCATTGTCTATTTTTTATTTTTCCTAAAAATGTGTTCATAGCTACATGTATGAAATGAAGAGCAACAAAAATATAATCCATAAATATTTTAATCCATAAATATTACCCACAAAAAACTGTCTTATTTCAAGATAGTTTGTTATAATAATAAAACAATGAGTTATATAGGATAATAAAGGAATATAAGAATTAATGATTACGAATAGTATTCATTTTCAGAAATAGTTAAAGTTTGAATATATGACGATTTTGAAATTAATTTTACTACAATCTAGAAAAAACGAGGTATCACACATGAAGATAAAGATGGTAGACATTGCAAGGCATCTCGGAGTTTCCAAAGCGACAGTTTCGCTTGCAGTAAACGGAAAGCCGGGAGTCAATGAAGAAACCAGAAGAATGGTTTTGGAATGTCTGGAAGAAATGAAGAAGAATAACGGAGTGATTCCGGTAAAAGAGAATATCGTTACAGTGTCTGGCCATCCGGTGAATCAGATGATCAAAATAGTGATCGTTAATCACAGCAAAGGTGCTGCGTGTAATTCAGAAACAGATCTCTGGTCAGATGTACTTGCTACATTTGATTCTGAAGCAAGAAGACTTGGATACCTTTATGGAGTGACGTATTTAAATGATGACATTGCGCAAACAGAAGCAGTAATTACGGAATGTAATATGGATTTTGTGGCAGGCGTTCTTCTTTTTGGAACCGAATTAAAAGAAGAAGATCAAAACCTGCTTGAAAGAATCAAAAAACCATTGGTTCTTTATGACTGTGAACTTCCAGATAGTCGGTATAGTAGCGTATGTGCAGACAATAGACAAATGCTAAAAAGTGCTGTGGATTATCTGTACAAGGAAGGTGCATCAGATATTTATTATTTCTGCACAGGGAAAGATAATTATAATTATCGAGTTCGTAAAGAAGCATTTTTAAATACAAAGTCTAACGAAGATACTGCATCTGCAAAACATATTCTTGATCTTGGAGATGAAATTCCAAAGATAACGGAGACTTTGTTAGACTGGTTGAGAAAAAATCCGCTTCCGCAAGGAATTTTATTTGAAAATCAACAGATTTCAATCGGTGCGTTGACGGCGCTTCGAAAGTATGGAGTGAACATCCCACAGGAAGTGAAAGTTGTCGGATTTGGTATGATTCCTGACTATATATATCAGGATCTAAAGTTGGTACAAATGAGAATATCTGAAATAGAAGGTGTTCTTCTTACAATGGATTTACTGGATAAAAAGATTCGTCAGTATTCAATGTCTAAAGTTAAGATATACACAGAAGCAGAAATGATTATAAGTTAAAATAATCGTAAGACAAAAGAACAAGATGAACAAAAAGAGTTTTTGGATTGTGTGAAAATTCACAAGATTCAGAAACTCTTTTTGATTATTCGCATAATTATATTGATTTGTAAGAGAATTAGTTGTAAAAATCATACAAATACAACACCATAATTATTAAAAAACTGGTATAATATAATAGTGAAAAATTTATCAATTTCAATCTGCAGCGAGATGATAAAAGAACGGGAAAAGAAAACAAATTGGAGGAACAGAAAATGAATGAATATTTTCCACATTTATTTGAACCAATTAAGATTGGGAAGACAACGGTAAAGAACAGAATCTTTATGCCGCCGATTTCCACAAACATGGCAGATAAAGGCTATGTGACAGATGCGCTGGTTGAGCATTATTCAGCCAGGGCGAAGGGGGGAGTCGGACTGATCGTTACAGAAGTTACGACAGTAGAGCCGGTATATACATACTTGCCGGGAGATATGTCAATCTATGATGATTCTTATATTCCGGGATGGAAGAAACTGGTAGATGCAGTGCATCAGTATGATACGAAGATCTTAGCACAGCTATTTCATCCGGCTTATATGGCATTTCCAATTCCGGGAACACCTCAGCTGATCGCACCGTCCAATGTCGGTCCTTATTATGCAAAATCAGCACCGAGAGCAGTAACAGTAGAAGAACTGCATGTACTTGTTCAGCAGTTTGGAGAGGCTGCACGCCGTTTCCAGATCGCAGGCGGAGACGGAGTCGAGATCCAGTGTGCACATGCGCATGGACTGCTCGGTGGATTCCTTACACCACTTTATAATAAGAGAACAGATGAGTACGGCGGAGACATTAACGGACGTCTCAGACTGACACTTGAAGTAATTGCAAAGATTCGTGAGCTTTGTGGTGATGATTTCATTATTGATGTCCGTATTTCAGGAGATGAATACAGTGAAGGTGGTCTGACACTGAACGATATGATCTATGTATCCAAACAGCTTGAGAAAGCAGGTGTTGACTTTATCCATGTTTCCGGAGGAAATACGATCAAGAGAGGAAGTTCTATGCCTGCACCTGGCACATCACCTGCACCGCATGCACACGCAAGTGAGGAGATCAAAAAGCATGTGAACATTCCGATATCTACAGTTGCAAGAATCAATGAGCCATGGATAGCGGAAGAACTTATCGCAAACGGAAAGACAGATATCTGTATGATCGGTCGGCCGAACCTGTGTGACAGTGAATTTGTTAATAAAGCTGCAGAAGGAAAAACAGATGATATCCGTCCATGTATCGGATGTGGACGCTGCCTGACAGGAATCATGTTTGGTAATCCGATCAGCTGTACAGTGAATCCATCTGTAGAGTCTGACGAGATCAAAGAAGCAGATGAGAAGAAGAAAGTTCTTGTAATCGGTGCAGGTCCAGCAGGAATGGAAGCAGCTTACGTTGCTAAGAAACGCGGACATGAGGTTGTTCTCTGCGAAAAGAGTGGTGAGTTCGGAGGACTCTTAAGACTTGCAGCAGTTCCAATCGCCAAGCAGGAACTTTGTAAAGTAATCAAATTCATGGCACGTCGTCTGAAAAACGAAGGAATTGAAGTTCGTATGAACTGCGAAGTAACACCGGAAATGCTTGCGGGAGAATTTAAGGATTATGAGGTTGTCTGTTCTACAGGAGCAGTTCCGAAGGAAATCCCTCCATTCAAAGTATTTAAGCAGACAATGACAGCCGATGACGTTCTTGCAGGAAGAAAATATCCGGGAAGAAAGATTGTTATTCTTGGTGGTGGATCTGTTGGATGTGAGACAGCAGATTATCTTGCACCACTGATTGATGACATGTTCCCTGCAAACCGTGACATTACAGTGATCGAGATGACGCCATCATTGATGCCGGGTGAAGGCGGAGCAGCTAAGAGTCAGCTGACAATGAGACTCAAGAGAAAAGGTGTAAAGATTGAACTGAACAGTCAGGTGACGAAGGTTGATGAGACTACGATCACTTATGAGAAAGACGGACAGGAATATCATATCACAGATGCGGATACACTGATCTTTGCAGTCGGTTATGCACCGAACAAGGTAGAGACTACAGAAGAGAGAGTTCATTTTATCGGAGACTGTGATAAAGTCGGAACTCTGAAAGATGCAATTGCGGCAGGACATAAACTTGCAGAAGAACTGTAATTGAAAAAAGGAGAAAAAAGATGGGGAATAAATTATCAGAACCAATTAAAGTTGGAAATCTTACTTTTAAAAACAGAATCATGTTTCCACCGCTTACAACAGGATATGAAGAAAGAGACGGATCTATTGGGGAGAGAAGTCTGAATTTCTATGAAAGACTTGCGAAAGGTGGAGTGGCGTATGTTGTTATCGGAGATGTAGCTCCTGTAAGAACAGCTTCACCGACACCAAAGCTTTATGATGACAGCCAGATTCCAGTATATAAAAATCTGGCAGACACATTACATAAGTATGACTGTAAGCTTGCACTTCAGTTATTCCATCCGGAGTATGATGTTCCTGGAGTTGGACGCATGATCATGGAGGCAGGTATTGCAAGACAGGCTGCGGCAAAAGCACAGGCAGAGGGAAATGCAGAAGAAGCAAAGAAACAGATGGAAGAATGCGACAGACTTACGAAAGGCGCTTATGCAAAACTTCATCATGATATGCAGCATTTTGTAACAGAGGCAACGGTTGAGCAGTTAGAAGATATTAAAAACAGTATCGCTGCATGTGCAGCAAAGGCGCAAAAAGCAGGAATCGATGCGATTGAAGTACATGGAGATCGTCTTCTTGGTTCCCTTTGTTCAAAAATTCTGAACCATAGAGAAGATCAGTATGGAGGAAGTCTTGAGAACCGTACAAGATATGCACTCGAAGTAGTAGCAGCAATCAAAGAAGCTGCACCAGATCTTATGATTGAGTATAAACTGCCAATCATTACAGTAAATCCTGATGGATCACTTCGTGGAAAAGGCGGACTTGAGGCAGAAGAAGGAATCCGGTTTGCAAAGATGCTTGATGAGGCTGGAATCGATATGATTCAGGTTGCTCAGGCGAACCATACAGGAAACATGGGAGATACAATTCCGCCAATGGGAGATGTTCCATATAACTGGACTCTTCCGGTTGCCAGAGAAGTGAAAAAACTGGTATCTGTTCCGGTTGCAACAGTTGGTCGTGTTGTCAGCTTAGAAGCAGGAGAGAAGATCCTCGAAGACGGAGATGCCGATATCGTAGCTTATGGACGTTCCATGCTTGCAGATGCAGATATTGCCAATAAAGCTATATCCGGAGAGTGCATCAGAGAATGCTTGAACTGTAATAAAGGATGCGTAGATGCAATTCAGGGACGTAAATACATTTCCTGCGTATTAAATGCAGAGAACGGAAACGAAGGAACTATATTTATCAAACCTGCAGACGAGAAGAAAAAGGTTGCAGTTGTAGGTGCCGGAATCGCCGGACTTGAGGCAGCAAGAGTTGCAGCAAAACGTGGACATGAAGTAACCGTATTTGAGAAATCAGATAAGATTGGTGGACAGATTCATTTGGCAGCAGTTCCGCCAAGAAAGAGCGAGATTTTAAGATCTATTGAATATTATGAGAAGATTCTACCAGAACTTTCTATAGATGTGAAATTAAATACAGAAGCAGATTGTGAAGAGCTGAATAAGTTTGATCATGTAATTCTTGCCATCGGTGCGCATAACATGGATCTTCCAATGTCTGTTACAGACAGTAATGTTGTTTCTGCCTGGGATGTTCTTGCAGGATGCGAAGTGAGTGGAGCATGTGCAGTACTTGGCGGAGGATTAGTTGGAACTGAAACAGCAGAATTCCTTGCACAGAAAGGTCTCAAAGTAAGCATTGTCGAGATGCTGGATCAGATTGCAACAGGAGAATCCGAAACAGTAATGCCACTGATCAAAAAAGACTTTGAAGAACACGATGTAAAAGAGTATGTGAATACAAGAGTGAATTCCATCGAGAATAATGTGATTCATGCTGTGAATACAAAAGACGAGTCAGAGGTTACAATTGAAGCTGATACAATTGTGAATGCACTCGGGTCTAAGAAGAATCTCTTTGACGACAGTAAGCTGACAGTTCCATTTGTATATGTTGGAGACTGCAGCGGTGAGAGAACAGCAGATATCTCAGCAGCAATCCGCAGCGGATATCAGGCTGGAAATGAAATCTGAGAATTTTTAAATTTTATTCAGTAAGAAAATAAGTAAAATATAGGGTGATGCTGTAAACAGAAAATCTGTAGACAGTATCACCCTGTTTCAGTTATAATAAAATAAAATTTTTGTTATAAAAAATGATAATGGAGCAAGACTATGATAAACAAAGAACTATTTTATAAAGTAACATTAATTGATTGTAACGGAAAAGAATTGGAAGTTGCTAAATTTCTGCAGATTTTAACAGGAATGGAAAAAACAGAAACAAGAAGAATTGTAGCAAGTTTGCCGTGTGTTTTGTATGAAGAGCTTGACGGAGAGGCGTGTTCTTATATTGAGGAGGCACTGGATTTCTATACAGCAAAATATAAGTTTGAACCAGTCGGTGATGAAAAAGAAGTGTATGAAGTAGATCCATCGGTGTATCCTTCAAAACAGGTGATCGCGCTTGGAAGTATGGTTGATTACATCGGAAAGAGGTCAGAGTTTGTAAGCATCGCGAGAAAATATGACTTCACAAAGAATGTGAGCCTGAATGATACGCCATTCTTAGTAAAAGATGGTTTGGCAGAAGAACAGGCAGTGAACCTGCGGCAGGATCTTCGCAATATGGGAATGTTTGCGCTGATTATGAGAAGTGGGGCAGAAGTTCAGCAGGTGAAGAAGAGGGGATTTTTAGCAGGGGTGTTTGCACGTTGAGATGAATAAAAGGGTTGTTTGATACAGACAGCTGTGAGTAGTGATTATATAGCTGATTTCTTACAGAAAATTCAATTGGATTTTATTGACACTTTTGCTGAGAAGGACTACAATATCTTTAGATTGTTAATTTAATAACATATAAATAAGGAGTTTAGGAGGCAGACAAAAATGGCAAATATTTTATGTAGTCCAAGCAAATATGTTCAAGGTGCAGGTGAGATGAAAAAGCTGGGTGAATATGCTCAGAAGTATGGTAAAAAAGCACTTGTACTGATCACAGAGTCGGGGTATAAACGTATTGAAGACGTTCTCAAAGTTGGATTTGAAGGATATGATATTGAACCAGTGTATGAGTATTTCAACAGAGAATGTAGCAAGACAGAAATTAATCGTTTGGTAGCCGTTATGAATGAAAAGGGCTGTGATGTTGTTATTGGTATTGGCGGAGGAAAGATCCTTGATACTGCGAAAGCAGTTGCTTATTACAAAGAAGTGCCGGTACTGATCTGTCCGACAATTGCATCTACAGATGCGCCATGCAGTGCACTTTCTGTTATTTATACTGATGAAGGCGTATTCGAAGAATACTTATTCCTCCCAGCTAATCCAAACATGGTTCTGATGGACACAGAAATCATTGCAAAATCACCAGTCAGACTGACAGTTTCCGGAATGGGTGATGCACTTGCAACTTATTTTGAAGCAAGAGCCTGTCAGGCTAGCGAAGCAACAACTTGTGCTGGTGGAAATGTTACTATGGCAGCGATGTCACTCGCAAAACTGTGCTTTGATACATTGATGAATGAAGGTGTGAAGGCAAAACTTGCTTTGGAAGCAGGAGCCTGCACAAAAGCTGTTGAGAAGGTAATTGAAGCTAATACATTGCTTAGTGGAATCGGATTTGAGAGTGGCGGTCTTGCAGGAGCACATGCAATCCATAATGGATTCACAGTTTTGGACGAGTGTCATCATATGTATCATGGAGAGAAAGTTGCATTTGGAACAATCACACAGCTTGTTCTGGAAGACATTCCGGCAGAAGAACTGGAAGACATTATAGATTGGTGCATTGAACTGGGACTTCCTGTTACATTAAAAGAACTTGGTATTACAGAAGTGACAGACGAGAAGCTTATGGCAGTTGCGACAGCAGCCTGTGCAGAGAATGATACACTTCATAACATGCCATTTGAGGTGACACCTGAGACTGTATGCGCAGCAATTAAGGCAGCAGATGCTTACGGAAGATATTTCCTGGGAGAATAGAATATGGGAAATAGGACACCATTTCGTTAAAATAGAAAAACCAATTTGACAAACTGATTTTCTGTGGTATAATTTTCATGCTGTGAAAAACAGCCGACAGTTCATTTGTACCTTCCTGTCGAAAAACAAAACCAGGGCTAGTTAAAAAGATTCTAGGCTCTGCGTGCAAAGAAGTACGCAGAGCTTTTTATATTCAGGAAATATTTTTCAATCTATATAAAACGCTTCGCTTAGGATTCACAGCTCTTAAAGGTACATACATTTCACATACAGGAGAGTTGAAATATGTATTATTTGCAAACAAAAGCCAGTTTTGACGCAGCACATTTTCTATGGAAATACGAAGGAAAATGCAGAAATATCCACGGACATCGTTGGAATGTTGTTGCAAAAATCAAAAGTCAGGAGCTGGAGCAAGAAGGACAGACACGGGGAATGGTAGTGGACTTTGGTAATCTGAAAAAGGATCTGAAAAAGCTTTGTGATTCCTTTGACCATAGTCTGATTTACGAAGTGGGATCTCTGAAAGCAGAAACAGTAGCTGCACTTCAGAATGAGGACTTTCATTTGGAGAAAGTTTCCTTTCGTCCCACAGCAGAAAATTTTGCATATTATTTCTACAAAAAATTAACGGAACTTGGATACGGGGTTCATTGTGTGGAAGTATATGAGACACCGAATAATTGCGCGGTTTATGAGGAAGAGTAGATGAAAGTAGTAGAAAAATTCACCAGTATTAATGGGGAAGGCACACGGGCAGGAGAATTGGCAGTCTTTGTCCGTTTCAAAGGATGCAATCTGCGTTGTAGCTATTGTGATACTATGTGGGCCAATGAACCGGATTGCCCATATGAAGAGGAAACCCCAGAAGAGATTTTAAATTATGTTTTAGGAACCGGAATTCGCAATGTGACACTTACAGGTGGAGAACCGTTACTGCAAAAAGACATTAGAGAATTGATCCACCTTCTTTTACAAGCCGGCTTACAGGTCGAAATTGAGACAAATGGCGCAGTTGATTTATCTGCATTTTGTGAAGAACGACCGGTATTTACAATGGATTATAAGTTACCGTCAAGCGGGTGCGAAGAATATATGATAACAGAGAACATGGAACTGCTAGGAAAAGATGATACTGTAAAATTTGTGTGCGGCAGCCAGGAGGATCTGTTAAAAGCATTGGACGTGATTCAGACTTATGATCTGACAAACAGGTGTCATGTGTATCTTAGTCCTGTTTTTGGATCCATAGAAGCAGTGCAGATTGTAGAATTTATGCTGAAACATCGGTTGAATGGTGTGCGTCTGCAGATTCAGATGCATAAAGTAATTTGGGATCCAAATGAACGGGGCGTATAAATAAGTAGTGAGGTGATGGAGATGAAAGCATTAGTTCTCTTTAGTGGAGGAATTGATTCAACAACGGCATTGGGACTGGCAATCAAAAAGTACGGGAAAGAGCAGGTGATTGCACTCTCGGTTTCCTATGGACAGAAGCACGATAAAGAAATCAGGGCTGCAATAGCAGTTGCCGAATATTATGGCGTGGAGCATCTGTTCCTGGATTTAAGCAAGATATTTCAATATAGCAACTGTTCACTGCTTCAACAGTCCACGGAAGAAATTCCGGAGGAGAGTTACGCAGAGCAGATTTCAAAAACAAATGGCGATAAGCCTGTAAGCACATATGTACCGTTCCGAAATGGATTATTTCTTTCTTCGGCAGCAAGTATCGCACTGAGCAAGGAATGTGGAGTGATTTATTATGGAGCTCATGCAGATGATTCTGCCGGTTTTGCTTATCCGGATTGCTCACCTGTATTCAATCAGGCGATGAATGAAGCAATCTGGGAAGGTTCCGGTCATCAGCTGAAAATAGAAGCCCCTTTTGTAAATGTATCCAAAGCCGAAGTAGTACGGATTGGTTTAGAACTGGGAGTTCCGTATGAATTGACATGGTCCTGTTACGAAGGGGGAGAGAAGCCTTGCGGAAAATGCGGAACATGCATTGATCGCGCAGCAGCATTTCAGGCGAATCACGTAGAAGACCCTGCGTTGAGATAGAGGAGGAAGCAATGAGAGAAAAAGAAAATTTAACATTATTGGGAAATCAGCAAACAGAATACCGTATGGATTATGATCCGTCTGTATTGGAGGCATTTCAGAATAAACATCCTGAAAACGATTACTTCGTCAAGTTCAACTGCCCGGAATTCACAAGTCTGTGCCCAATCACCGGACAGCCAGATTTTGCAACGATTACGATTTCCTATGTTCCGGACGAACGTCTTGTGGAGAGTAAATCCTTGAAATTGTATTTGTTCTCATTCCGAAACCATGGAGATTTTCATGAAGATGTGATCAATATAATTATGAAAGATCTGGTCAATCTTCTTGAGCCAAAATATATAGAAGTCTGGGGAAAATTCCTTCCACGTGGAGGGTTGTCCATCGATCCGTATTGTAATTATGGAAAGCCAGGTACCAACTGGGAGCAGGTTGCCTGGAATCGTATGAGTAATCATGATATGTTTCCGGAGAAAATTGATAATCGATAAGATAACAGAACGGAGGAAACGTGCTTTGCTGATATCAGTTACAGGAGCACATGTTATATTAATGACAGGACGAAAAACCTTGATTTACAAGGAGTTCGGGCCTGTCTTTTCTATTTCATAAAAACATATGGGCGAAAATATGATGAGAGGTGAGACGGTAGTTGATTGACAACATAGCATAGATGCAGTTTATATTGGAACAGATTTACCGGATGAGTATACTCATTCAAATTATACACGTATTTTAAAAGGAGCAAATGCGAAGGCAAAAGCTAATGCCGCACAGGGATTACCAGAATTGATTGAAATTGCAGCCGGAAAGAAATTTACTGAAAATTATAAAGAAAAACATACTATAGATGCAATGTATGGTTGGTATCGTTATGAGTCAAGATTTGCTTTGCCAGTGTTTAATGAAGTTGGGGAAATTGAAAGATATAATGTTTTTAATGTAATAATGGTTATTCGACATGCAAAAGATGGTAAAATGTATCTGTATGATATAATGAACATAAAAAAAGAAACGAGCACCCTTTTCCAGTCCGAAGACATTACTCAGTAAAAAACCCATTTCTTAACTACGATTGTACCCCCATAGTAGCAAAAAGTCAATAAAAAGAAACGAATATATTTTGGAAATCATTTCACAATTAAATAATCTACCCATTCTAATCCATGCACTTTATTTCCACAGATAAACGTATGTATGATATAATTTGAGTTAGTACGTTAAATGATATTGTTGAAATTATAAACGATTACAGTGGAGGTGATTCAGATGGCAGTAAAGGCTAATCACGATATTTCTTCAGGTTTAGATACGGCTTTTATTAATTCAGCAATCAACTCAAATTTGGCATATAGGCCTGAGTTTGTTTCTAATGACTACACGCAGGGGAAAAAAGTATCTGTTGCAATTGAGCGAGAGCTTCGCCATTGTGATGCTTTTTATATTAGCGTGGCATTTATTACCGAAGGTGGACTGGCACCGTTAAAGCAGGTACTTGCTGAATTACGCGATAAAGGTATACCGGGAAAGATATTAACGACAAGTTATCTGACATTTACAGAACCGAAAGCATTAAAAACTTTAGCGGATCTATCGAATGTTGAAGTGCGAGTATATGATTCTACAGATGAAGGTGCATCTGGGTTTCATACGAAAGGATATATTTTTAAAGAAGAAGAGATTTACCGTTTTATCGTAGGAAGTTCTAATATGACAGCGTCTGCATTTTCAGTGAATAAAGAGTGGAATACGAAACTTGTTTCAACTTCTGATGGTGAACTACTGAAGCAAATGATGACGGAATTTAATGCTCTTTGGAATAGTAAACATACACTTGCAGTAAAAGACTTCATTGAGGATTATGAAGTAAGATATAGACTTATAAAAGAACAGAAGAAAAATGCTGCTAAAGAGCAAATGGTTGATTTTCAAGCATATAAGTTACAGCCGAATAAAATGCAGGCACGATTTGTAAGCAATTTTCGTAAATTATTAGAGAGCAATGAACACAGAGGACTTTTAGTCAGTTCATGTGGTAGCGGAAAAACCTATGCATCTGCCTTTGCACTTAGAGAAACAAAACAGAAAAAAGTGTTGTTTTTGGTGCATAGAGAACAAATTGCAAAACAAGCTTTGAAGAGTTATAAGCGTGTGTTTGGTAGTAATAGAACTTACGGATTATTATCTGGTACAGAAAAGAGTTTTTCACAGGATTATATTTTTTCTACGATGCAAACAATGGCTAAAGATGAGATTATGCAGAAATTTTCACCGGACCATTTTGATACAATCGTAGTCGATGAAGTGCATAGGGCCGGTGCAAATAGTTATCAGAAAATCATGAGTTATTTCAAGCCTAATTTTTATCTGGGCATGACCGCATCTCCTGAACGTATGGACGGATTTGATATATTTGCATTGTTTGATCATAATATTGCATATGAAATTCGACTCCAACAAGCATTAGAGCAGAATCTTTTATGTCCTTTCCATTATTATGGAATTATCGATCTGATTATTGATGGCGAGACGATTAATGAAAAAGAGGACTTTAATCAATTAACCTGTTCTGCAAGAGTAGATCATATCTTAAAGCAAGCAAATTATTATGGTTATAATGGAGATCGTGTAAAAGGTTTGATTTTCGTAAGCCGCAAGGATGAGGGAAAAGAATTGTCCAGACTTTTTAATGAACGTGGATTGCGTACATTATTTTTGTCTGGAGATGATTCTCAGGAAAAACGTGAGAGTGCTATTGAACGTTTGGAGCAGGATGACTATGAGGGCGGATTAGATTACATTTTTTCTGTAGATATTATGAATGAGGGTATTGATGCACCACGTGTAAACCAAGTAATTATGCTTCGTCCGACACAGTCACCGGTAATATTTGTTCAGCAGTTGGGGCGTGGACTTAGAAAAGCTGATAATAAAGAATATGTTGTAATATTGGATTTCATTGGTAATTACACGAATAATTTTATGATTCCAATTGCTTTGTCGGGTGACCGCAGTTACAATAAAGATTCCATTCGTAGATATGTATCAGAAGGTACACGTGTGATTCCTGGAGAATCTACAATTCATTTTGACGCGATTTCCAGAGAACGCATCTACCATTCTATAGATCAGGCAAGAACCAATGATGTAAAATTACTTAGAGAATCTTTCGATAATTTGAGATATCGTTTGGGAAGAATCCCGACCGTTTTGGATTTTAAGGAGTATGGTTCTATTGATGTGCGTAAATATTTTGAGAAGTTTGGATCTTATTATGCGTTCTTAAAGAAATACTATTCAGATGACTATACTGTTACCTTAAATACGCAAGAAGAGGTAATTATTGAATTCCTTTCTAAGAAAGTTACAAATATGAAGAGGATTCACGAATTATTAGTACTGAAACATTTGATTAATCAAAATCAGAGAATTCTTGCATATATGGAAAAATTGTTGCCTGAACAGTATAAAGCGACTTATTCCAAGATAGTAGAGGAATCCGTTATACGTAATTTGACAAACGAATTTGCGAAAGAAGAGGAACGAAAAAAATATGCTTCTTGTGTATTAATTAAAAAAGTCGATGAAGGATATGAATTGCATCCGGAATTCAAGGCATTGCTGATACGTGATTCTGAATTTTCAAAAATGGTCAAGGAACTTATAGAATATGGTATAGAGACTATTGAAGAAAGATATGCACAACCGTATAAAGATACGAACTTTCAGTTGTATCAAAAGTATACTTATGAAGACGTGTGTAGATTACTGAACTGGAAAAAGAATTTGAATGCGCAAAATATTGGCGGATATTTTTATGATACTGCTACGAAAACGCTTCCAGTCTTTATTAACTATGATAAGACAGAAGATGCGATTGCATATGAGGATCGTTTTGTTTCACAGCAGAACTTAATAGCATTATCCAAACATCCAAGAAAAGTAGATTCCAGTGATGCAGATCATTTTTATAAGAGAACTGTAGAGGATCGAGACAATAGAATTTTTCTTTTTGTTCGTAAAAACAAGAATGATAAAGAAGCAAAAGAATTCTACTTTTTAGGCGAAATCTATGCAAAGGGATCTCCAATCCCTATTAAAATGGAAAAAACAAAGGACGATGCATTTGAAATCAATTATACTTTGGATGTACCGGTTCGAGATGATATTTATGAATATATGACAAGTTAGGAGTTTATTTATGAAAACAATACATGTTGTAGCAGCAGTTATTTGCGATTCTTTTAATGAAAAATCAAAGATATTTGCAACAGCTCGAGGCTACGGAGATCTAAAAGGTGGATGGGAGTTTCCGGGTGGAAAGGTTGAGGCCGGAGAAACACCGCAGGAAGCATTAAAGCGAGAAATCATGGAGGAACTGGATACAGAAATTTCTGTTGGTGAGCTTATTGATACTATCGAATACGATTATCCAACATTCCATCTTTCTATGGATTGTTTCTGGTGTGAAGTTGTCGCAGGACATCTGGAATTGAAAGAAGCGGAAGCTGCAAAATGGCTTATGAAGGAACAACTGGATAGCGTTGCATGGCTTCCGGCGGATGTCACGTTGATTGATGTGATTCGTGCTTGTATGAAATAGCGTTTACAATAGATAAACCAATAAAAGAAAAGCGAGTTGGTTGGATATAATATTTTTAAGGGAAGACTTGTAATAAGACATGCCCAGGATGGTAAGCTTTATTTATATGATATTTTGAGAATAAAAAAAGAAACGAGTAAGCCGCCTGAGTCATAAGACTGTACGGTTGTAAAACTCATTTCCTATTTGTTATAATATAATAGAACTGTTTTGTTGTCAATCCGAATGTTCAAAAAGTTTTCGTATATAGTAACTATAAACTGATTACTTTATTGGATATTCTAAAAGTGATACGTGTCTGACAGTACAAGATAAATACGGAAATATCTTTCTGTATCCGGAAAGCAGAAGAAACTGTCCATAACTGGACTTAAAAATCCAGAAATAATAAAAGTAGCTGCATAGCCAAAAGGTAAGCGGTATTGGTGTCATGGACACACCCTGAAAAAAGGCGGTATCCCGCCAGATTTCAGATGCCCTAGCAACTTAGTTGCCGAGTAGTTCACGACTATATATTAAAAGATAAAGGGACAATTTATGAAAGTTACGATAATTAAATCCCGAAGAAAAACTATAGCTATTCAGGTAAATTCTGATCTAAGTGTCACTGTAAGGGCTCCGTATGGTGTCACAGAGAAATACATTGAGGAATTTCTTAATAAGAATGAAGCTTGGATAAGCAAACAAATGAATGAAATAAAAGCAAAGAAGAAAAGTGTTGAATCGGGAAATGTAGAAAACGTGACAATTGATAAAATCAAGGCACTTGCAGAGCAGGCTCTTGAGATAATTCCAACCAGAGTAGAATATTTCGCAAGAATAATCGGAGTCACTTACGGGAATATAACCATCAGAAATCAGAAAACAAGATGGGGAAGTTGCAGCAGCAAAGGGAATTTGAATTTTAACTGTCTGTTGATGCTTGCGCCTCCTAAGGTGTTGGATTATGTTGTGGTTCATGAATTGTGCCATAGAAAACAGATGAATCATTCGAAAGCATTTTGGGCAGAGGTGGAGAATGTGTTTCCAGATTATAAAAAGTCAATTAAGTGGCTGAAAGAAGAAGGAAGCCAGATTATGTACATGGTGACAGAACTTGGGAAAATACCGGGGGATATTTCAAACATAAAAATGAAGGATCGAAAGAAATGAATCAAAATGAAACACAATGGGATAAACTCCTGAAGATAAAGACAACCGGGCGGGATGACTCTCATTCAGATCAGTATCGATATCCTTATGAACCAACGTCTTATATGGTATTGGAGCGCCTGGCAAACAGTGGACTGATCAGGAAAAATAATACTCTAATTGACTATGGAACCGGAAAAGGGCGGGTATGTTTTTATCTTTCGTATCAAACAAGATGCAAGACAATAGGCGTAGAGTATGATGAACGGATTTATAAAGGAGCAGCAGATAATAAAGAAGTATCCGTTTCCGCATCGCGCACGGAGTTTGTATTATGCAGTGCAGAAAATTATGAAGTTCCGTCGGGAGTGGATCGCTGTTACTTTTTTAATCCTTTTTCAGTAGAGATATTGCAGTCAGTTTTAGCGAGGATTTACGAATCTTATTATGAAAATCCGAGAGATATATTATTATTTTTCTATTATCCTTCAGAAGAATATATCAGTATTTTAATGACTCAGGAACAGTTGATTTTTTATGATGAGATTAATACTTCAGATCTGTTTCCGGGTGAGGATAATAGAGAAAAAATCTTGATTTTTCAGGTACTTTAAGAATGCTCAAAACATATTGAGCAGTTACAAAAAGAACGCCTGTTCGAAATAATACTTGCATTATCGAACAACTGTTTGTATAATGAAAATATGAATACAGAAATTAGAAATAGTAATTATACAACACAGGAAAAGCTGCAGATTCTTGCTGATGCAGCAAAATATGACGTTGCATGTACTTCAAGTGGATCCAGCCGGCGGGGAAAGAAAGGAGAGCTCGGCAATGCAGAGGCATGCGGCATTTGTCATAGCTTTGCAGCAGACGGAAGATGTATTTCTCTGCTTAAGATTTTGATGACGAACCATTGTGCTTATGATTGCAAGTATTGTATCAATCGCAGAAGCAATGACGTAAAGCGGGCTACTTTTACTCCGGAAGAAATCTGTGACTTAACAGTAGAGTTTTATAAGCGTAATTATATTGAGGGTCTGTTTTTGAGTTCCGGAATCTTAAGGAATCCGACGTATACGATGGAGAAGATGTGCGAGACCTTATTGCTGCTTCGAACAAAATACCATTTTAACGGTTATATTCATATTAAGACGATTCCGGGAGCATCCGACGAGCTACTTGCGGCAGCAGGATATCTTGCGGATCGTATCAGTGTCAACCTTGAATTGCCCACGGAAGAAGGATTGCATACATTGGCTCCAAACAAGACCATGCAGAACATTCTGAATCCTATGGGTAAGGTGCAGAGTACGATTGCATCTCACAGAATGGCAATCGGAAAGTCAGCTTATATGGAGCGAAGTGGCGGGAATAAGTTTTTGAATGCAGGTATTTTTTCTGATGCTTCGAAAAAACATTTTTCTGAGTGCTTGAATGTTCAGAAGAAGGATAAAGCCATTTCTCAGAATTCTCAGATGAATCGATTAGAATCTTATAAAAAATACACGTCACTGGATCATGCACTTACCTGGGAGAATGCGAACCAGTTGGCACCTCGTGATATGTCCCGATTGAAGCGTAGTTTTGCTCCGGCAGGACAAAGCACGCAGATGATCATTGGTGCGACCGGTGAGAGTGATTATACATTATTGCAGACGACACAGGAATTGTATCAAGGCTTTGATCTGAAGCGTGTCTTCTATTCAGCATATATTCCATTGAACGAAGATAATGTGTTGCCGGAGATAGGAACGCCACCACCGCTTTTACGTGAACACAGACTGTATCAGGCTGATTGGCTATTGCGGTTCTATGGATTTCAGGCAGGAGAACTATTATCCTCAGAACAGCCGAATTTTAATGAAATGATTGATCCAAAGTGTGATTGGGCATTACGCCATTTGGAGCAGTTCCCAGTAGAAGTAGAGAAAGCGAGTTATGCAACACTGCTTCGTGTTCCGGGAATCGGACCGAAATCAGCAAGTCGTATCACTTATGCAAGACGTTATGGTAGACTTGATTATGCGAGCCTGAAGAAGATGGGAGTAGTATTAAAGCGTGCGCATTATTTCATCACGTGTGGTGGAAAACAGATGTACCATACTCCTATTGAGGCATCTTATATTACGCGACAACTAATAAGTGTAGACAAGAAAGATCTATGGAACACACAACATGCGAATGAATCATTTACCCAGATGACATTGACAGATTTTGGAGTATGCTGATGAAGATATTTACTTGTAAAGACCGTCTGGAAGATATCATGACCTGTATCTATGATGCATGGTCTGAAGCTTTACTAATTGGTCATGACCAGATACAATTAAAAAAAGAACCCGTATTTCAGCAAACGATATTTGATGAATATATTCATGTAGACCAAGATCTTTCCAAAGCAGAAAAAGTAATTCGCTCGATTCGGAGAGATATTTCGGATGAAGCATATCTGAATATCTATTTGGTGACTTTATCTGTCGAGGAAGATGCACTGCAGGCAATTTATAATTTCCTTCGTGTCGGATTCAAAATTGGAGAGAGTGTACTACAGCAATATGCGAATCCACATGTGATGCGGATATTAGAATTGCGTCGTAAAGTGTCTAACGAAAGCCATCATTTCAGAGAGTTCGCACGATTTGAACGATTGAATTCAAGTAACGTCTATGTTAGCCATCTGGAGCCAAAAAGTGATGTCATTATGTTGGTTGGCAGACATTTTGCAGACCGCATGCCTTCAGAACAGTGGATGATCATAGATGATAATCGCAAAACAGCTTGTGTTCATCCGAAAGATGGTGAGAACTATCTCCGATATCTGACAGATGAAGAATTTCAGACATTGAGAAAGACAGAAGAGTACGAAGATGAGTATACGGATCTGTGGAAGACATTCTTTCATGCGATTGCAATAGATGAACGAAAGAATTACGTATGTCAGCGTAACTTATTTCCACTGTGGAAGAGAAAACATGCAGTGGAATTCAAAAAATAATCTTTTCTTATATATTCTTACTTGTATCTCATAGTATGGAAACGTATAATGTAAGAAAGATGTGATTGATACGTGATTCTTTTTTTGATCGGAGGCGATAAAATATGCCATATGATTTATCAAAACCTCTTGTAATAGGGATTAGTTCGAGAGCTTTATTTAATCTTGAACAGGAGAATAAAATATTCGAAGAACAAGGCGTTGAAGCATATGAGGCTTACCAGGTAACACATGAGAATGAGATTCTTCAGAAGGGTGCTGCTTTCCAATTAATTAAAGCTTTTCTGAAACTGAATAACACAGGGTTGGGAAGACTGGTGGAAGTGATCATTATGTCACGGAACAATGCAAACACATGTCTTCGTATCTTTAATTCTATACAGTATTATGGCTTGGATATTACAAGAGCGACTTTGACAAGTGGAGCGGAAATTGCTCCCTATTTAAAAGCCTTTAAGACAGACTTGTTTTTGTCAGCAAATTCTGTTGATGTACAATCGGCTATTAACGATGGAATTGCAGCAGGTCTTATTTTAACTGGAGCGGCACATGCGGATGCAAAGCAAAAGATAGATCAGATCCGTATTGCTTTTGATGGAGATGCAGTTCTTTTTTCAGCCGAATCTGAAAAGATTTTTCAGAAGAACGGAATACAGGCATTTGAAGAACATGAGAAAGCGAATGCGAACACGCCGATGGCAAAAGGTCCGTTTGCTAACTTCCTGACAAAGCTGTCTTATGTACAACAGCTGTTTAAAGAAAAGGATATTCAGCCAATCCGAACCGCACTGGTTACTTCTAGAAATGCTCCGGCACATGAACGCGCAGTCAAAACACTCCGCAACTGGGGCGTATCAATCAATGAAGCGTTCTTCTTAGGCGGTGTCAGCAAGACAGAAGTACTTGCAGCATTTGGAGCGCATATATTCTTTGATGATCAGGATATACATACCGAACCGGCTTCAACGGTTGTTCCGGCAGCTACTGTACCTTATCGTGATGGAGATAATCCAAAAGAATAAGCAACTTTATATTATTTTGAAGATGATGGGGGAAAACGATGCAGACATATACATATGTTTCAAAAGGAAAATTTGAATTAACAGAAAAACCTAAACCGGTGATTATGCATGAAAGGGATGCGATTGTAAAGGTTACACTTGCCAGTATCTGTTCCAGTGATTTACATATTAAGCATGGAAGTGTTCCTCGTGCAGTTCCGGGGATTACTGTCGGACATGAGATGGTTGGAATTGTTGAAGAAGTTGGCGAAGCTGTAACTCATGTGAAGCCGGGAGACAGAGTAACTGTAAATGTTGAGACATTTTGTGGTGAATGTTATTTCTGTAAAAAAGGGTATGTCAATAACTGTACGGATCAGAATGGTGGATGGGCTCTTGGGTGTCGTATCGATGGCGGTCAGGCTGAGTATGTGCGTGTACCGTTCGCGGATCAGGGATTAAACAAGATTCCGGATGAAGTTACCGATCGACAGGCATTATTCGTAGGAGATGTACTGGCTACGGGTTACTGGGCAACTCGTATCTCTGAAATCACAGAAGATGATACGGTGTTGATCATCGGTGCAGGACCGACTGGTATCTGTACATTACTTTGTGTTATGCTAAAGCATCCGAAACACATTATTATGTGTGAAAAAGATGAGGAACGTATACATTTTATCAATGAACATTACCCAGATGTACTTACTATTTCTCCGGAAGAATGTGAGACTTTTGTTAAGAATACAAGTGACCACGGCGGTGCAGATGTTGTCCTGGAAGTTGCAGGTGCAGAGTCTACATTCCGTTTAGCCTGGGAATGCGCAAGACCGAATGCGATTGTGACAGTTGTTGCACTTTACGATAAAGCACAAAGCTTACCACTTCCAGACATGTATGGCAAGAATCTCATCTTCAAAACCGGTGGAGTAGACGGATGTGACTGCGAAGAGACGTTAAAACTGATTGCTGAAGGAAAAATCAATACCGAACCCCTTATCACACATACCTATCCTCTCAGTAAGATTGAAGAGGCTTATGATCTCTTTGAGAATAAGAGAGATGGTGTTATAAAAGTAGCTGTTGAATGTTGAGATAGCACAAGTATTCGAAAAGAGCGAAGTGAAAGTTTATGCTTATTGTAATCTTAATGGATTATGGAAAGCATAATCATAGTCTGATTGGACATTTGTAATTTCATACTCGTAATAATTGGTTTTATATCATAACGCTTTTGTTTTTATGGCAGAAGCGTTAATTTTTTGCATTATCACAGATTTATTTGCGGTTAAAATGTATAAAAATACAAAAAATGACAAAAAAATTGATATAATATATAAATTTTTAGTTACTTTTCCTGCATTCTATGGTACACTAACATAGTATATCAAAAAATGTGGGAGGAGACTCAAAAATGAGCAAAAAAGAAGGAAAAGGGTTAAAGTCTTTTAACAAGGGATTTCAAGTGCCTGACACCTACATCATTATCTTTTTAGTAGTTGTTGTAGCAGCACTTCTGACATTTCTTGTACCAAAGGGATTTTACGAAACACAGGACATTTCATACATGATTAATGGTGTTGAGAAAACCCGTACAGTAATCAAAGACGGAAGTTTCCAGTATCTGACAGATGATGCAGGAAATGTAGTAACAGAAGGAGTAGCACTCTTTAGTGGAGATGGTGGAACAGGATTCTTCAACTATATGTATAACGGAATCGTAAGCAGTTCTGCGATCAAGATTATCGCATTCCTTATGGTAGTAGGTGGTGCATTTGGTATCATGATCCGTACCGGTGCGATCGAATCCGGATTGATTGGATTGATCCGTAAGGCAAAGGGAGCCGAAAAACTGTTGATTCCAGTACTTTTCGTACTGTTTTCTCTTGGTGGAGCAGTTTTCGGAATGGGAGAAGAAGCACTTCCATTTACTATGATTCTTTGTCCATTATTTGTAGCAGTTGGATATGACTCCGTTATTGCAGTTCTTGTTACTTATGTTGCGACACAGATCGGTTTCGGTTCATCTTGGATGAATCCGTTCTCTGTAGGTATTGCACAGGGTATTGCAGGGATTGACGTATTCTCCGGAGCAGGATTCCGTATGGTAATGTGGGTTGTATTTACAGCACTTGGCTGTGGAATGACAATGTTCTATGCGGCAAAGATTAAAAAGACTCCGACAATCTCAATTGCATATAAGACTGACGCATATTTCCGTGAGCAGAATGAAAAAACAGGTATCGATGAGGGACATTCTTTCGGTATCGGACATATTTTAGTTCTTCTAACATTGGCTGCTACAGTTGTTTGGGTGATCTGGGGAGTTATGACTCAGGGATATTACATGCCAGAGATCGCGACACAGTTCTTTATTATGGGAATTGTTTCCGGTGTGATCGGAGTTATCTTTAAGCTGAACGATATGAGATTGAATGATATTGCAACTTCTTTCAAAGATGGAGCAAAAGATCTGATCGGTGCAGCACTTGTTGTTGCTATGGCTCAGGGTATCATGCAGGTTCTTGGTGGATCTGATCCGACTACACCTACAGTTATCAACACAATTATGTATAATATTTCAAATGCACTGTCAGGAGTATCCGGAGCAGTTGCAGCAGTACTTATGTATCTGTTCCAGTCCGTATTCAACTTTTTCGTTGTATCCGGAACAGGACAGGCTGCGATCACAATGCCGATTATGGCTCCACTGTCAGACCTGTTAGGTGTATCACGTCAGACAGCTGTAGTTGCATTCCAGCTTGGTGATGCATTTACAAACCTGA